>JAEEGL012740541.1_pt1 | contig 40542 bp, 40 predicted proteins | sample 9134231 | NCBI WGS metagenome assembly JAEEGL01 (sample SAMN16246548, study PRJNA631951) | gut metagenome | biome: gut microbiome; feature: rumen; material: fiber-attached | host: Bos | place: Iran: Karaj | collected 2018-10
ATTATGCCTGAAATCAGCAGTTTTTCCCGGGGAAAACTGCCTTTTTAGTGATCCTCCTGAAAACACTTAGATAATGACGAAACACGGCGAATAAAAAAGGAGTGAACGCTTTAGCTTTCGCTATTACGTTACACTCCCTTTCGTTTTCAATCAGTTCAGCAGGCCAATCAGCTGTTCATACAGTTTTTTGGTCTGATTGCCATCCCGGGTCCCCAGCATCCAGGTCTTCTCCCCGGTAACGATCAGAATGAACGGCCCCTTTTGCGGGTCAGCCAGAACTGTCAGATTCCCGAATTCCGTGCTACTGAAGCGGCCCTGGATCAAATCATCCATGCCAATGCCAGCGACTTTATTTAGTCCTTCTGGCAGGGTTTCCAACAGTCTTATCTCTTTGATATCGGAAGCGGCAATGTCATAGTGAATCATACCAAGATCGGCTTTGAGCGTTTCATTCTCAACAGCGATCTCAATCGGCTGAGTGCTCATGTAATCGCCATAAATTCCCATGAAGGGCAGGCATACCAGCAATAACACCGTCAGCGCCAGAATCAGTTTCCCGGCCGGATTGGCCATGTTAATGGAAGTATTCATGCCGATGCGGCTGTTGATGATCAGCCGGCTGTCGTTGGGGTTGTTATAGAGCAGCCCTCCCAGCCAGTAATCGTCGTCATCCACATACCAGCCTGAGCCGCTGTCAGCGGTCAGCTTTTCCTGCTGACGGCGCAGTTTCATCTCCAAACGCAGAGCAAACCAGCATATGCCAACGGTAAGCAGGATGGTCAGGATGATGCCAATGACAAAGTTGTTGAGGGAAAGCCAGCCGGCCAGGGAATAAAGGGCCATGCTGTAGGAAGTGACAAGCCACATCTTTCCCCAGGCATAACGGCGCAGCTGGGTCAGAACCATGGTGAGTTCAGTATTTTCATCCACCATCTCTGCCTTGTTTCGGTAAAGATAGCGGTAACTTAAGCCAAACAGCGCGCACAACAGCGACATGGTAATGTACATGAACATCAGACTGCGGTCAAACAATACCGGAACAAGCGCGATGATTACCGGAACCACAAAGTACAGCGGGGAAAGCCATGACTGACCGGCTAAGGCTGAAGTGTCAACGCGAACGACGTCGTTCTTCTGCCTCCATCCTTTCTGCTGCTTCAGTTGCTTGAGGCGGGCGTTAGTGCGTACGTAGGGAATGTACGGTACCGCAATCGACAGCAGCAGCCAGATCATCCAGGATGTCATGGTCAGTGTTTTCGGCACGCTCAGATAGCCGAATACTGCCAGCACTAAAAGCACGGCGTCAGCAATCAGAATCGCCTTTCTGAAGACCTTCAGTTCTTTCTGGACATCTTCATCTTCCCTGGCCTGATTGGGCAGAGTCACCCCGATGACAATGTTCTTCTTGAACCGGGTCTCGTTTATCAGCATGTATGTCATTAGCGGCAAGGTCACAATGCCGCTTAACCAAAGTATTTCCTTCATCATTTCTTTTCACCTTCTTCATAGAGTCTGGCGCACAGGGCCAGTATTTCTTCTCTGCTCATGCCGGACAGCCGCAGTTCCGAGATGTACAGCCGCAAGGCGTCCAGGGATTCCGGGCGGACCGAAGCCTTTCCCGAATCTGCCACAACGGCGCCGCTGCGCCGGTCGGTTATTATGTAGCCTTCCTGCTTCAGCAGCTGGTAGGCCTTGGAGACGGTCATCATGTTGATGCCGCTTTCTTCAGCCAAAGCCCGGATGGTTGGCAGTTTTTCGCCAGGCATCAGTTTTTTCTCGGCGATGCCGATGACGATCTGGTTGCGGATCTGCAGGTAGATGGGAACCGGGCTGGAAAAATCAAAGGTAAGTATCATAGGATTTGCCCTCCTTGCATTACTCATTATAATGCAATAGATGCAAAAGTCAAGGCCTTGTCATTATAAAAGCACCTCACTGCCGAGGTGCTGATTTTCAGGATCTTTCTAGAATTTCTTTTCAAAGGTAGCGATGACGGCATCGATCACGGCCGCCCGGAAACCGGACTTCTCCAGCGCTCTGACGCCCTGAATGGTGCTGCCGCCCGGTGAGCAGACACTGTCCTTGAGAGTCCCCGGGTGCTGTTGAGTCTTCAGCAGCATCTCCGCCGTTCCCTTGATCATCTGCGCCGCATAGCGGTAGGCCTTCTCTCTCGGCAGCCCGACCGCTACCGCCCCATCCGCCAAAGCTTCCACGAACATCGCCGTAAAGGCCGGACCGCAGCCCTTAACCCCTCCGGCAAACGCCATGGTCTGTTCATCAGTCTTTTCAACCAGACCGGACGGTTCCATCAGCTGATAGAAATAAGCGTCTTCTTCCGCTGTCACCCTTTCATTAGGCGCATACAGCGAGATGCCGCTGCCGACAGCGGCCGGCATGTTGGGGGTAATGCGGATGATCGGCACATCACCGATCTTCTCGGCCAGTCTGGCCAGCGTATTGCCGGCCATCATTGAGACGATGACATAGCGGTCCTTGCGTTCTTTCAGTATTGGAAGAATCTCTTCAAGTAGTTCGCCCAGCCCCTGCGGTTCAACGCCCAGAAAGACATAATCCGCCTTTGCGGCGATTTCCTTATTGTCGCATACCTTTCCGTTTACCAGCTCAGCCAGTTTTTCGGCCTTGGCCCTGGTCCGGTTAGCCAGCAGGATAACATCAGCCTTTCCGCTTCTATAAGCGGCCTTGGCCAGGGCGCCGCCCATGTTTCCCGTTCCGATAAATCCAACTGTCGTCATCTTTCCCTTCCTCCTTAATATGTCATGGCAGCCGGTTTCCGGCCGATTTGTACAGTTCATACCACTCTCTGGCACTTAATTCCACTTCTGCAGCCCTGGCGGCCCTTATGAGGCGCTCAGGTGAAGTCGTTCCGGTTATCACCTGTACCTTCTGGGGCAGCCGCAGCAGCCAGCTGTAGGCGATCGTATCCCTGCTGACAGAATACTTATCAGCCAGCTTCTGCAGCTGCTGATTTAATTCAGGGTACTTTTCCTCATCCAGTAAGATTCCCTGGAACATGCCGTACTGCAGGGGCGACCAGGTCTGCAGGATCATTCCCTTCAGCCTAAGGTATTCCAGGGTTCCTGAAGCCCGGACGATGCCGTTATCCCAGCCGGTGTTGACATTGAAACCCTCATCGATCAGCGGCGTGTGGGCCAGCGAGAGCTGCAGCTGATCAGATGTCAGCTGACAGGGAAGGCCGCTTTGCAGCAGTTCGATCTGGAAGCGGTTCATGTTGGAGACACCGAAGCTCCTGACCTTTCCGCTCTCGTACAGCTGTGTAAACGCCTCTCTTACCTGATCGCTTTCCATCAGCACATCGGGTCTGTGCAATAACAGCGAATCCAGATGGTCGGTGTGCAGTCTTTCCAGGCTGCCGTTTACGGCCTCAATTATGTGCTCCCTGGAAAAGTCATACATGCCCGCGTTGATGCCGCACTTTGACTGAATGACCATCCGGTCTCTTAACTGAAGGTCATCCCTGAGCACTTCGCCAAACAGCCGCTCACTTTCTCCCCGGCCATAGATGTCAGCGTGGTCAAAGAAGTTGATGCCGTTATCCAGAGCTGTCCGGACGAGTTCTTCAACTTCTTCCTTTTTATGTGAGGCGATCCTCATGCAGCCGACGCCGATTACGGAAACAGCCGGTATGTTTTCAGCCATCATTATGTATTTCATGTCCTTATCCTGCTTTCTTCTGCCTTAATTATATGAAACGGCTGAGGCGGGTACAATCGGAATGCCTTGTCAGCAGCAGGCAAAAGAAAAAGCCCCTTTCGAGGCTGTTCTTTTCATTGGTGGAGGCGAGGGGAATCGAACCCCTGTCCAAAACGTGTCCCACATTCAGACTTCTACAGTTTAGTCTGTCATGATTACATGCAGCAGGTGACAGACAGCCGATGCCACATGGTTTCTCAATGAGTTTCGGCTCTGCTTATTGAGAATCGCTAAGCCTATCCTATGTCTTTGACACCAATCCCTGATCCAGAGGAGTAACCAGGGTTGACGGCTGCGAGCCTTAATCGGCTAACTAAGCAGCAAATGATAATTGACGGTTGTCAGTTATATTTAATTTTTGCCTGTGAGGTAGGCCCACCACTGCTATCCGAATCCAACAGCGCCCTGTCGAAACCAAGACGCCCCCAGATGCGAAGACATTATATAAGAGCTGGCGGCTGCTGTCAAACGCTTTTGTAAAGAAAACAGAACCGTCAGGCTCTGTTTCCCTTCTAGTATTCTCCTTCACTCAGTTCATCGTCGGAAGCTTCAGATTCCTCTTCCTCTTCCTCGATGTCTTCGTCTTCTTCCTCTTCTTCGTTTTCCTCGAAGTCTTCTTCCCTGACCGCGACGTCATTGTACTTGCAGTGGGACTTGAGGTTCCAGACATTGTTTTCCAGGCTGGTAAACCGGCCGTCCAGGGAAAGGTTGGTGTAAAACTGTGATACTTTCTTGTTGGCTATGATCTCGTTATAGCCCAGCTGTTCTCTGACGACTGCCCAGAGATCCTTGAATGTCATTCCTTCTTTTTGATTAAGCAGGCAGTTGTAAGCAACATCGATTGCTCTGATACTCATTCTCTTTTGTTCATCTCCTGTTGTTTAGCAGTTAAGATTATACTATATCATCTACATATTGCAACCCTTTATTTCACTTATTATTTTAGTTATCTTTTTCACATGAAAACCGACCCGAAATGGGCCGGTTCTGTGTCTTTTGGGACGGTTTTAGGATTTCTGGCCAAATCAGAACACTTTTGCCAGTAATCCGATGAAGAAGTCCGCCACAATTCCGGTCGTGGCGATGGCATAGAAGGTCCCGATGCCAAAGCTCCCTTTCAAAATGATACCCACCACCAGCACACTGATGTCGACTGCCCAGCGGATGATCCGGTAGTCCTTCCCCAGTTTCTCGCTCAAGGCCAGCACAAAGCCGTCATAGGGGTTACTGCCGGTCTCTGACTGCGCTCCCACACCAATGCCCAGGGCAACAAACAGATAGCCGACGACCATCTGCACGATCCGCCCGAGCAGGCTTTCGCCCGGATGGATGATCAGGCTGGCCAGCTTAAGGCCCAGAGTAATCAGAAAGGGGCAGATCAGGGTGTCCAGGGACACTCGCCGGCGGTCGGTCAGCAGCAGGGCAACGGTAAACAGCGCATTGGCGATCAGCGGTGTCAGCGCCATCTCAATGGAAAAACTGCGGGAAATGCCCTGTTCCAGCGTCGTCATCGAGTCGCCGCCCAGATTGCCGCTTACCACCAGGGCCACGCCCGTGCCGATCAGCAGGCTGCCCAGCGCCATGATCAGATATCTTCTTACCAGTGATCTCACAGGCTGTAACTGTCCTTCTGGATCGTCTCATAAATCCTGGTAATGTCATTGCGGTATCTCTCCTCCACCTGACTGATACGCCGGCGGAAAAGGACATCATCTACTCTCAGACCGTTCAGCGCGGCCATCAGGCTGTCACGGAAGCGGTCGTTGTCCTCACTGTCGGAATAAACGCTGACTGAAGTGATGTTTCTTCTCAGCATGTCCACATAAATAACCATGTGGCCGGCATCAAAGGTATCGTTGATGATCAGCGTATAGGGGCGATCGATCTGATAGATGTAGCGCAGCGACCGGAACTGATCGGCCAGATCATCAAGATCTTCGCCGACGGAAAGCTGATAGACCGGTCCATAACGGTCAGCCAGTGACTGCAAGATCTTTCTGGTCAGCGAATCCATGCTGACCAGCGGGCTGGTGTCGGTGATGTTGGCCAGGGCTCCCTTGGCCTTTTCATCTCTGATCAGCCGGGAGCGCTTGGACTTGTCGGCATCCCAGTAGATCGTACCGGAATGCTGGCAGCGCTCTCCGGAGGTCACGAAGCTGCTGTCGGTGATGCGGTTTTTGCCCATCATGATCTCATTGTTGACATCCAGATAGATCGATAATCCCAGCTGGCTCAAAGCCTGGTAGATGACATTGACCTGATTGACGATGTTGTAGTTATTCTGATACACGAAGAAGGCGAAGTTAAGACAGCCCAGGTCGTTGTAGACGATCCTGTCCGGGGTCTCCTTACGGGCCAGATAGGTATGTTCCAGTTCAAAATTGCGCAGGTTCAGGCTCATGTAGGCGTTCTGCTGATTGCCGACCACGACGGTGTCGATGTTCTTCCATAACATCAGGACCATGCTGTTGTCGGGAACATGGCTGAACAGATACTTCTGCAGGGCCTGGTTGTAATAGGGATTAATGCTGTGGCTTTGGACAAAATAGACTTTTTCTACCATGGTCAGACTCCTTTGGGATAGAATACCAGAGCGTCATCGCTCTCGCTGTTATAACAGATGGCTGAAACGATGCGGCTGATGCGGGACAGTTCTTCAATTCTGCCCTTTTCATCAAGCATCCAGATGCCATTGGTCTCGTGATCGGAGTAGGGTTCATAGGGGTTCTGGATCATCCGGTCAGTGTAGAGGTAATACCTCTCATCATAGCCGGCCTTCCTTACCCGTTCCCTGATCTCTTCAAGCTTTTCGATCGACGCTGAAGCGAAGAGGTCGCGGTTCAGCAGCCGGCGGGCCAGATCGGCCAGAATGGTATCGGAAGATCTTTCCATCAGCTGGAAGGAATACAGACAGGTGGCATCATCCAGCTGATAGTATTCTTCATTGCTCAGTACCGCTTTATTCATCAGCGCCTTGTACATGGGAAGCTGCTCAAGGATGCCGGAATCACTTTCACAAAGATCGACAAGCCTTTGGAACAGCCGGGAAAGCAGAGCCTCATGGCTGCGTGATACCGGATGGTAATAGACCTGCCAGTACATGTGGTATCTGGCCATGATGTAATCCTCGATGGTGTGCATGCCGCTGACCTTGATGACCAGCTTGTCATCCGCCACCCTCATGGTCCGTAGGATCCTTTCCAGATCGAATTCACCGTATTTGGTACCGGTGAAGTAGCTGTCCCTTAACAGGTAGTCCATCCGGTCGGCATCCAGCTGTGAACTGATCAGCTGGCAGAGCACGCGGTTGGGGTGGGTTCCCTCAATGATAGAGGCGACATCCTGCGGCAGACTTTCACCGTATTCCTTCAGGATACGGTTTACCTCACTGTCCTGGGTGATGATCTGAACGGTATACTTCTCATGTTTTCTCTTCATGATGGCTTCAAAGGAGTGGGAGAACGGAGCATGACCGATGTCATGAAGCAGGCCGGCCAGCATGACCGTCGTCTTTTCATATTCACTTAAGCCGTTGCGGAGATCCTTTACCTCATTTACCATTCTTCTGACGATCTCATAGACGCCCAGAGAATGGGTAAAGCGGCTATGCTCACCGCAATGGTAGACCATTGAGGTGCTGCCCAGCTGGTTGATCCGCCTCAGTCGCTGGAATTCCCGGCTGGCCATGCAGCGCCAGATGACTTCCTCATTGACGCGTACGTAGCCGTGAACAGGATCGCGCAGAACCTTTTCTTCATTCAGCCTGTTCATTCTTCCTTCCCCCTTATGTACCTATATTCTAGCACACTTGCCGTCTGGTTTTCCCGTAGACAGACTAAAGGCAGCCTGAGCTGCCTCTGTTGACTGTATGATACTTATCTATTCGTGATGGAACATGTCGTAGACATCGGAGATCGGCTTGCTGTGGGCAATGGCCTCGATGCTCTTGGCCAGAAGCATGCCGACAGACAGGATCTTCAGATTCGGAACAGCCTTCAGTTCTTCCGGGTCTCTCTCGATGGTGTTGGTAACGACGAATTCCTTGACGCCGCTGTTGGCGATCCGTTCAATGGCGTTATTGGAGAAGACACCGTGAACGGCGGCACAGTAGACATCCTTGGCTCCATGGTCCTTCAGGATCTTGATGCAGCCCAGCAGTGATCCGCCGGTATCAACCAGGTCATCGACGATGATGCAGTTCTTGTCCTTGACATCACCAATCAGGTTCATTGCCTCTGCGACATTGGGCTGGCTTCTTCTCTTATCGACGATGGCGATCGTGGCATCGTCAATGCCGTCAGCCAGCTTTCTGGCCCGGGTAACACCGCCGTGGTCAGGAGAGACAACGACGACTTCGCCCAGCTTTCTCTGGCGGAAATACTGCGCCAGCATATCCATGGCAGTCAGGTTGTCATTGGGAATCTTAAAGAAGCCCTGAATCTGGGAAGCATGAAGGTCGACAGCGACTACGCGGTCGGCACCGGCCGCCTGCAGCAGATCAGCCACCAGCCTGGCTGTGATCGGTTGTCTGGCCTTGGCCTTGCGGTCCTGTCTGGCATAGCCGAAGTACGGCATAACACAGGTAACTTCCCGGCAGCTGGCTCTCTTGACAGCATCAAGACAGATCAGCACCTCCATCAGGTTTTCGTTGACTGGACCACAGGTCGATTGAACGATGAAGACATGTTTGCCTCTGACCGTTTCCTGCGGTTCGATCAGGATCTCGCCGTCAGCGAAGTGCGTTACAGAGATTTTTCCTTCCTCAACGCCCAAAATGTCGACGATTTCCTTGGTTAATTTCTTGTTGGATGACAGTGAGAAAATTACACAGTTTTCCATACTTCCCCTTATGCTCCTTCTACTTCTTTAAATATCTTAAGCCATATTCCGGCTTATTTTCCTGCCTGACTCGGCCAATGGCCATTTCACCTTCAAGAACATCCTTGGTGATCGTGCTGCCGGCAGCCAGAACGCTGTTGTCACCGACGGTTACCGGAGCAATGATGTTGACGTTGGAACCGATGAAGCAGTTGTCACCGATGGTTGTATGGAACTTATGCTTGCCGTCATAGTTGACCGTGACGACACCGCAGCCGAAGTTGCACTTCTTTCCGACTGTGGCATCACCGACATAGGTCAGATGGGCGCACTTGCTGCCATCGCCGAAGAAGGTATTCTTCATTTCCACATAATTGCCGATGCGGCAGTTATTGCCGATGTGGCAGCCGTTGCGCAGATGGGCGTTGGGGCCAATCTTGTTGTCGTCCTCTACCTGAGAGTCCGTAATGCGGCAGCAGTTGATGCTGTTATTGTTTCCGATGGTCGCATTGATGAAGACACTGCCTTCCTCAATGACATTGTCGCAGCCGATGACGGTCTTGCCTTCCAGCCGGACATTGGGATAAATGACGGTATCCTGGCCGATCTCTACCTGCGGTCCGATCCAGATGCTGTCCGGATCAACCAGAGCAACGCCCCGGTCCATCCAGCCGCGGTTGATCTTTCTCTGCAGCCATTTGGCGGCACTGGCCAGTTCAGCATGGGAATTGATTCCCTGCAGTTCCTCGCTGTCGCCGATCAGGGCTGAGACCTTATGGCCGTGGCGGCGGAAGATCTCCACCAGATCCGTAATGTAGTATTCCTTCTGCGCGTTATCATTATTGACTTCGGGCAGATATTTCCATAACAGTTCATTGTCAACGCAGTAGATTCCGGCATTGATCTCGCGAATCTTCAGTTGTTCTTCATTGCAGTCCTTCTTTTCCACAATGGCTTCCACTTCGCCTTCAGCGTTGCGGATGATGCGGCCATAACTGGCCGGATCGTCCAGAACGGTCGTCAGGACGACCAGCGGATACTCGTTGCCCTTTTCCAGAAGGCGGCGGTAGGTATTCTCGGTGATCAGCGGGCAATCGCCGTTGATGATCAGCGTGCGGCCCTTTTGGCCCTTGAGCTGAACCGCCTGCATGGCGGCATGGGCCGTTCCCTGCTGAGGATCCTGGACGGCATAGTCACAGCGGTCCTTGAGATGGTTTCTGATGCTGTCACCGTCAAAGCCGATGACCATGACCCGGTTTTCCACATTAAGTTTTTCCAGGGTATCGCAGATATGCTCAATTATTGGTCTGTCCAGAAGTTTATGCATGGTCTTCCCGTGGCGGGAATGCATTCTGGTACCTTTTCCGGCAGCCATAACAATCGCAGATGTCATAAATCGCTCCTTAAATATACATACATAATTTTACCATATTATGCTGTCAAAATGGACGCTTTCCGTACAAACTCATAACGGTTTTTCATGCTTTCGTACAGCGGTGAAATATCATGGTCCCTTTCATGCAGAACGAAGCAGGTTGAACCGCTGCCGCTCATCATGACGCTGTCATAACCGTGCCTGCGGCAGGCTTCCAGGATCTCGCCGATGACCGGCTGCAGCCTTTCCGCGCTTTCCAACAGGCTGTTGCCCAGCAGCTTTCCCAGCGGCTGATGCAGCTGCAGGGCCTGCTGGACCTTTTCAATGTCGGGATGCTGCGCCCGGGCAATGTCCAGAGTCTGATAGGCCTCTCTGGTGCAGACGCCTTCCTGGGGTTTGATCAAAAGGACTTCATAGCCGTTTTCCAGTTCAAAAGGTTCGACCACCTCACCGATGCCTCTGACCCGGGCCGGTTTGCTGACCAGACAGAAGGGAACGTCCGCGCCGATCTTCTTGCCGATGGCGATCTTTTCGGCCATGCTGAGATCAAGCCCCAACAGATCGCTCACCAGATGAATGACAGCGGCGGCATCGCTGCTGCCGCCGGCCAGTCCGGCGTTCATGGGGATGTTTTTCTGTACCTTTATCGCAAACTGCTCCTTAAAGCCATACTGCTCTCTCATCTTCTCGATCGTCCTGTAGATCAGGTTCTTCTCATCATAGGGCAGATCGATGTTGCAGCTGTAGGTCGGCTCAGGACTTATTTCCATTTCTATCTCATCATAAAGGTCGATCGGCAGTTCAATCATGTCCAGATCGTGGTAACCGTCCTGGTTGCGGCCCAGGACATCAATGGACAGGTTTACCTTGCCATAGGCTCTTCTAATCATTGCTTAACACCTCGTTTAAATTGATGTAATCATCAAGGGAAAGCTGCTCACAGCGGGCAGTTTCCTTAATATTTATATCATTTAATTGTTGTTTATTTATGTGATATCCGCTGCTGAGCAGATTAGTGAGTACGATTTTCCGCCTCTGGCGGTAACAGGCTCTGATGATTTCCAGCAGACCGGCCTCATTGGCGACGGCGCGGTGATACGGACGGATGGTAAAGACCACGACCGCGCTGTCGACATTAGGCTGGGGCAGAAAGTTACGCCGGTTGACCCGGCAGAGAAGCTGCGCCTGGCTGTAATAGGGCGCTATTACCTGCAGGGGGCCATAATCCTTGTCAGCTTCTTTCTTGAAGAAGCGTTCAGCCACTTCCTTCTGCATCATGGCTACGATTCTGGTGATCCTGCTGCTTTCCGTCAGCAGTTTCATAAGGATCTCACTGGTGATGTAATAGGGCAGATTGGAGACAATGCTGATGGGTCCGGAGATTTCAGCAAACAGGGAAGACAGATCTGCCTTCAGGATGTCCTGATTACGGATCTCCAGATTCCCGCATTCCCCTAATTCCTCTCTCAGGATCGCGCACAGCTGCGGGTCGATCTCCAGCGCTATGACCCGTTTGGCCTTCTGCGCCAGCGGCAGGGTCAGGGAACCCAGACCGGGACCGATCTCGATCACGGTATCCTCTTCATCTACCTGCTCAACGATCCGGTTAATGACCGACGGCTCCACGAGAAAATTCTGCCCGTACTGTTTCCGGGCGGTCAGATGATACTTATCAAGGAGATGGCTGATCTCACTTCGGCAGCCGATCACTCTCTCGCTCATAACTGTCCGCTATCTTTCTAACTGTTTCCAGATCAATGTCCAGCATGCTCAGGTATTTCCGCAGCCGCTTGTTATTGCACTTTCCCAGATGCAGCTGACTGCTGACATACTCCCTCTTGGCTCTATCGCCGCTGAGCCCCAGGCTTTCGTATTGCGCCGCGGTAATTTCCCGGTGTCCTTCACCGAAGGTTACTACGCTTTCCAAGGCCTTCATAAGCTTTCCCTCATCACAGTATTCGACACCGACATTGCGCTTTCCGATAGCATCCTTTCGTTCAATGAAGGCATGGCGGCACTTCGGCGCCTTCTGAATGATGGCGTCCCTGATCTTCTGGCCCGGATGGTCCGGATCGGTCAGTACGATGACACCCCGGTTTTCACTGGCCTGTCTGATGATCTCCAGGGTATCCTCGCCAAAGCCCAGACCATTTGTGGTCAGCACATCGCAGTCAAACAGTTTCTTCAGTCTGGCTTCGTCGTGTTTTCCTTCCACGACCAGCAGTTCTTCGATGTGCTTCATGGCTACCTCCATTCGTCGTAATTTCTGATCAGCTGCTGCTGCAGTTGCTCAACGCTGATGCCCTTCAATTGGGCAATATACTCGCCGGTGTGACGTACGTAGGCCGTTTGGTTCATCTTTCCCCGGAAAGGTACCGGAGTCAGATACGGGCAGTCCGTTTCGATCATCATCCGCTCGATCGGGCATTCCAGCGCGTTTTCCTTAGGCGTTTTGGCGTTCTTGAAGGTCACCACCCCGGCAAAGGAAATGTAGTATCCCAGTTTAAGATACTCTCTCATCATTTCCGCTGACTCAGAGAAACAGTGCATGACCACCTTGGTGCGGGCATGCTTTTTGAGAATGTCGAAGGTATCCTGCGCCGCACTGCGGCTGTGGATCATGATCGGCTTGCCATGGCGGTTGGCGATCTCAATCTGGCGGATGAACATTTCCTTCTGCCTGTCGGCGTCTTCCCTGGAGTAGTAATAATCCAGTCCAATCTCTCCGACCGCCTGGATCTCATCGATTACTGCTTCCAGATAATTCATATCTTCATCATTGAGATGTTCCGTATCCTCAGGAAAGTAGCCGAAGGTAATGTCCAGGTTCGGGTATTTTTTCTTCAGTTCTCTGGTATATTCCAGATCCGCGCGGTTCATGCAGATGACATTGCTGCGAAGGACGTTGTTATCCCGGGCAGCCTGCATGTAGAGGTCAAAGTCCGAACGGTAAACATCTTCATTCATGTGGCAGTGCGTATCGATCCAATAGCTCATGTTTATTTCCCCACGCAGAAACGCGAGAAGATGCCGTCAAGCAGGTCTTCCCGGCTGTACTGTCCCAGTATTTCCTTAAGGCAGCGGTAAGCCGCCTGAATGTCTTCATTGAGCAGGTCCAGCGGAATGCCGTCGCTTAACTGGAGCTGAGCCTGAGAAATGTATTCTCTGGCCTGGCGCATCAGCGAGATCTGTCTTTCGTTGCTTAATACCGGCTGATCCAATGCCAGCTGACTGGACGCGAACATTTCGTTGATTCTTTCGACCAGCTGCTCAACATCGCCGTTCAAGGCGCTGACACAGATTTGCCCATCATGCCTTTCGATGTCAGCCTTATTGTAGACAACGATGCGGTTACGGCTCTCAGTTCTGGCCAGGATCTCCTGATCCTGCTGATCCAGCGGGGCGGAACCGTCAAGGATGACGATCACCAGTTGGGCCTGCTGCAGAGCCTGAAGGGACTTCTGAATACCGATGCTTTCCACATAGTCATCGCTTTTGTGAATTCCGGCAGTGTCGATCAGATGCAGGGTCACATTGCCCAGATGAATGTCGCCTTCAACCAGATCCCGGGTCGTACCGGCATATTCGGAGACGATGGCCTTGTCCTGAGCCAACAGGGCATTGAGCAGGCTGCTCTTGCCGACATTGGGCTTACCGACGATGACCGTACGGATGCCTTCCCGGATGATCATGGTGCTCTCCGCCGCCTGCAGTATGCGGTCGCAACGACTGAGCCAGTCATCCATCAAAGGAGCGATCTCTGAAGCGGTAATGATACCGTTATCGTCATATTCCGGATAGTCAATGTTGACTTCAATGTGCGCTATCACCTGCTCCAGATCACTGATCAGCGGCTTCAGCAGCCGGCTGACGGAACCGGAAAGGGAGTTGACGGCCAGTCTGGCGCTGCCGTGGCTGTCGGCGGTGATCAGGTCATTGACGGCCTCCGCCTGAGTCAGGTCAATGCGGCCGTTAAGAAAGGCCCGCTTGGTGAATTCCCCGTTGAGCGCCTGCCTGGCTCCGCAGGAGAGCAGCAGGGTCAGGATCCTTCTGGTAATGTATAAGCCGCCGTGGCAGTTGATCTCCGCCATATTTTCTCCCGTAAAGGAATGCGGGGCGCGGAAGATGCTGACAAGCACTTCGTCCACGACCTCTTCATTCAGCGGATCAACGATGTGGCCATAATAAATGCGATAACCTTCATATTTTTCAGCGCGGCAGCGGAAAACCCGGTTGAGCACATCAAAGCAGTCCTTCCCGGACAGGCGGACGATCGATATGGCACCGGCGGACAGCGCGCTGGTCGAAATGGCAGCTATCGTATCTTCAAACATTTCCTTTACCTTTCAACTTATTTTAGCACATAAAGCAGGAAAGGGCCTGAATGGCCAGACCCCTTGTCCTCAGTTAAAATACTTGTTTTTCAGATCGATCAGGTTGGTCGCTCTGGCCAGCATGATGCGGGCCCTCATGATGTCGCTTTCGCGGCTGGCGCCTTCCAGTCTCTTCTGAGCCTTGGCAATGGCGGCCTGAGCTTCCTCAACATTGATCTCCTCAACATTGATGATCTCATCGCACAGAACCGTTGCCACGTTGTTTTCAAACATCACCATGCCGTCGGACACCGCCCAGTAGGCCGGCTTACCGTCCGTGCTGGTTTCAACAACGCCGATCTCAATCGGAATCATGGTCGGCATGTGGTTGGACAGCAAGGTCCTTCTTCCGTCGATGGCCGGCAGGTTGAGCTTGTCGGTCTGGATCGAGCGGTAAATACCGTTATAAGTGATGAAGTCCACCTTAAACAGCATTTACATCATCCCCTTTGCCTTCTTCTCCACATCCTCAATGGTGCCGACAAAGGTGAAGGCGGTTTCCGGATAGCTGTCATAGTTGCCTTCCAGAATGGCCTTGAAGCCCTTGATGTTGTCTTCAACGGTTACGAACTTACCCTCATAGCCGGAGAACTTTTCCGCTACGCTGAAGGGCTGGGAGAGGAAGTTGCGCACTCTTCTCGCCCGGGCAACGGTGATCTTGTCCTCATCGGACAGTTCATCCATGCCCAGAATGGCGATGATGTCCTGCAGGTCCTTGTACTTCTGCAGGATGCGCAGGACTTCCTGAGCGACCTGATAGTGTTCCTGCCCGACGATGTTGGGGTCAAGAGCCCGGGATGAGCTTTCCAACGGGTCAACGGCCGGATAAAGGCCCAGCGCGGCGATCTTGCGGTCCAGAACCGTCTTGGCATCCAGGTGCGCGAAGGTCGTGGCCGGAGCCGGGTCAGTCAGGTCGTCAGCCGGAACGTAAATGGCCTGAATGGAGGTGATCGATCCCTTCTTGGTGGAAGTGATCCGCTCCTGAAGTTCGCCCATCTCGGTAGCCAGGGTCGGCTGATAACCGACGGCTGAAGGCATGCGGCCCAGAAGGGCACTGACTTCCGAACCGGCCTGGGAGAAGCGGTAGATATTGTCAATGAACAGCAGAACGTCCTGATGGTCCTCATCACGGAACTGTTCTGCCATGGTCAGGGCGCTTAAGGCGACCCTCATGCGGGCGCCCGGCGATTCGTTCATCTGACCATAGACCAGAACGGTCTTGTCGAGAACGCCGGATTCCTTCATTTCGTAGTACAGGTCGTTACCCTCGCGGGTTCTCTCACCGACACCGGCAACGACGGAAAGACCGTTGTGCTCAATGGCGATGGTGTGGATCATTTCCTGCATCAGAACGGTCTTGCCGACACCGGCACCGCCGAACAGACCGATCTTGCCGCCCTTGATGTACGGGCAAAGCAAATCGATTACCTTGATGCCGGTTTCCAGGATCTCCACGGAGGTCTGCTGCTCCTCAAAACTGGGAGCCTTGCGGTGAATCGGCTTGCGGGGAATCGTTCCGGACAGCTTTCCCAACCCATCGATCGGTTCACCCAGCAGATTGAACATCCGGCCCAGCACTTCCCTGCCGACCGGCACCTTGATGGAATCGCCGGTATCATAGGCCTTCATGCCTCTTACCAGGCCGCTGGTCTGCGAAAGGGCAATGCATCTGACCTTGTCATCACCGATGTGCTGTTCGACTTCGGCGACGATGCTGGTGCCGCTGAAGGGGATGCTGATGGCGCTGTAAAGCTTCGGCAGCCGCCTTTCAAAGTGAATGTCAATGACCGGTCCGATGATCTGGACGATCTCGCCAATGTTGTCTGCCATAAAGCGCCTCCTTTCTAGACGTTGCTTCCGGAAATGATCTCGGTCATTTCCTGGGTAATATTGGCCTGTCTGGCCTGATTGTATTCAAGTTCCAGCCTGCTGATCAGGCTGTCGGCATTGCGGTTTGCTCCATCCATGGCGCTCCGGCGGGCAGCCTGTTCTGAGGTCTTGGCCTGCAGGAAGGTGGAATAGATCATGGAAGAGACAAACAGCGGGATCAGCCGGTTGAGCACTTCATCCCGGCTGGGTTCCAGAATGATCTCCGATTCCACAATGTCCTCACCGACCTCGATCGGCAGCAGCCGGTAGGTCGAGGGGACAAAGGTCAGGGAGTTGACATACTGGGTATAGATGATGTCGATCGAGGAGATCTCGTCATCGGCATAAAGCTTCAGGATGTCATAGATCAGGCTGTTGATGCGGGAAGGCCGCAGGTCGTCAAGGTCGCTGAAACTCTTTACTACCATGTAGCCGTTATTCATCAGCCACTTGATGCCGTAATTGCCGATGACAAACAGCGGTTCGTCCTTGGCAATGTTTTCCTCCACATAGCGGAACAGATCGAGGTTATAGGAACCGCACAGTCCGGAATTGGAGGAAATGATGATGTGCAGGGGGTTGTCCACCTTGGACTTCATCAGATACGGATTGGTTTCCTTCTCACCTTTGTGATGAGCGGACAGGGCCGCCAGCACAAAGCGGTAGTAGGCTTCAGCATAGTCGTTGTTGACCAGCATGGCCTTCTTCTGCTTCTGCATCTTGGCCGTGGAAACCAGTGCCATCGCGTTGGTCAGCTTGCGGGTCGAACGGACCGAGCGAAGCTGTCTCTTGATCTTGCTTATCTGGCCGGCCATCTTACTTCACCGCCAGTTTGTAGCGCGTTGTAAAGTCCGCAATGAAGCGGTTGAGTTCTTCGGTGAACTGCTCCGACATCTTCTCTCCGCTGGTCAGCTCGCTGACCATTTCCGGATGAGCGGAATGGACTTCCATCAGCAGGGAAGCTTCATAATCCCGGACCAGATTCAGCGGTATGGTATCGATGTAGCCACGCTGGTTGGCAAACAGCACGATGATCTGGTCTTCCTGGGCAAAGGGAGCATACTGAGGCTGCTTGAGCAGTTCGGTCAGATGCTGGCCGTGGTTGATGGTCCTTCTCGTTGACTGGTCCAGGTCGGAGCCGAACTGGGCAAAGCCAAGAACTTCCTGATACTGCGCCAAATCCAGCTTCAAGGAGGAAGCAACCTTCTTCATGGCCTTGCTCTGGGCTGCCGAACCAACACGGCTGACGCTTAAGCCGCTGTCAACCGCCGGGCGGACGCCGCTGTTAAAGAGTTCGGTCTGTAAGAAGATCTGACCGTCAGTAATGGAAATGACGTTGGTGGGTATGTAGGCGGAAATATCGCCGGCCAGTGTCTCAACGATCGGCAGGGCGGTAAGCGAACCGCCACCGTTCTTTTCCGAGAGCTTGGCACTTCTTTCCAGTAGACGGGAATGGAGATAGAAGACATCGCCGGGGTAAGCTTCTCTTCCCGGAGGACGCCTTAACAGAAGTGAAAGGGTACGGTAAGCTACCGCGTGCTTACTGAGGTCGTCATAGACGATCAGCACGTCTTCACCTCTGTTCATCCAGTATTCACCGATGGTACAGCCGGTATACGGGGCAACATACTGCAGTGCCGCCAGTTCGCTGGCGCCGGCCACCACGACCGTTGTATAGCTCATGGCGCCGTTCTGCTTCAGTTTTTCCACGATCTGAGCCACAGTCGAATTCTTCTGACCAATGGCTACGTAAATGCACTTAACATTCTTGCCCTTCTGGTTAAGAATGGTATCAATGGCGATGGCGGTCTTGCCGGTCTGGCGGTCACCGATGATCAGCTCACGCTGACCCTTGCCGATGGGCACCATGGCATCGATGATCTTGATTCCGGTCTGCAGCGGTTCATTGACGGACTGGCGGTCAATGACACCCGGGGCCGGTTTTTCGATCGGCATGTATTCGGCTGCCTTGATCGATCCCCTGCCGTCCAGCGGACGGCCGATGGCATCAACGACCCGCCCCAGCAGCATGTCGCCAACCGGGGTCTCGACGACCCGGCCGGTAGAGGTCACTTCCATGCCCTCTCTTATCTCCGCTGATTCGTCCAGAAGAACGGCGCCGACGGCGTCTTCTTCCAGGTTCATGGCCATGGCACTGCCGTTGCCGATGCGCAGCAGCTCACCGCTCATGGCTTTCCTGATGCCGCTGATGGTAACGATTCCGTCAGCTACCGAGGTTATCCGGCCGGTTGTATCGTCGTTCTTGACGGCGATGCCCTGCTGCTCATAGTTCAGGATCTGCTGGCGGATGGCTTCGTTCATTTCCCTGACCGAGGCTTCCTGAGCATCCTCGCTGTAAAGCAGTTCGTCCTTCAGGCCTTTCAGCCTGCTGAGGTAGGAATTATCCCAGACATTGCTGCCGACGACGACCTTGATGCCGCCCAGAAGGCTTTCATCGAGATGGTTCTCCAGCTTGACCTGCTGGTCCATTCGCTGGCTGACAGCCGCTTCAACCTCACCGATCTGCTTTTCCGTCAGTTTCCGGGCGGAATAGACAATGCCGTGATGCTTGCCCTGCAGCTGATAATAGTAAGCCAAAAAGTCGTTGATCAGCATCACTTCGTTGTAGTTCTTTTCCTTAAGTGAGCCAATGGCAAAAACGGCGTTCAGGACGCCCTTGTCAAGCTTGTTTCCAAAGTATCGCTGTAATGTCGCTTTCTTATCACTTACGCTATTGTCAGAAGATGTTAGATATGAAGACAATTCGCTGCTCCGGTTCAACAGTTCGCTGATCTTCTCCAGCTCGGCGCGGTAAAGTTCTTCCTTACCTTCCTGCTTGGCCAGATCCATCAGCATGCGGGCATAACGCCTGGTCCGCTCACTCATTTTCCGGCTACTTCCTTAATGAAGCTGTCAATGCTTTCGCGGTCAGCTTTGCTGTCGAGCTTCTGCTGAAGCAGCTTTTCCGCCGCGCTCATAGCAATCTCGACAACTTCCTCATGCATTTCTTCCAACATCTTATTCTTTTCCAGAGTGATATTACGCTGAGCTTCCTCAACCAGCTGCTGTGACTTCTGCCGTCCTTCGCTGATCAGGTTGTCCTTCAGCTTCTGGCCATCGGCCTGAGCCTTGACAAGGATCTGCTGAGCCTGCAGATTGGCATCTTCGATCTGCTGATCGATGCCGGCGAGGATCTGCTCATTTTTCTGCTTCAGTTCTTCAGCGGCCGTCAGTCTCTTCTGTTCATATTCGCTTCTGGCATCCAGAATCCTCTTGACCGGCTTCCAGGCCAGCTTGTACATCAGAAGAAACAGTACGGCGGTAGCGCAGAGTTGAGTAATTACAGTCAAGATATTTGGCATTAATTGGCTTAATACATCAATATCTATGTTCATAATTACCTTCCTCTTATAACTTGTTGCCTAAAACGAAGATGATCAAGAATGAAACCAGCAGGCCGTAGATGGCGCAGGTTTCCGAAATGGCAGCGCCGATGATGGCCATACCCTGGATCTTGCCGGAGGCGTCCGGGTTCTTGCCGATTGATTCAACGGCAGCGATGGCGACTTTGCCTTCAAAGATACCGGTAACCATGCCGGTCATGACGGATAAGGCAGCGGCGAACGCTAACAGTGCTACTTCCATAAATTTCCTCCTATTTAATCATTGCTCGGTAATTCCTTACCGATGAATGAAACTGACAGTATCACAAATATATAGGTCTGCATGGCTCCAGAGAACAGGTCAAAGTAGAAATGCAGGACCGGGGCAACGATGACTCCGAAGATGTTGAAGTCGTGCAGGAAGGGAATCAGCGAGGAGATCGAAGCCAGCATGGCATAGATGACCTTCATCAGAATGCTTCCGGCAATGATGTTGCCGAACAGACGCAGGGACAGAGAGGCAAGAGTGGAGATCTTGCTGATGATGTTGATCAGGACAAACGGGATGAACGGTTCAAACCAGCTCTTGATGTAGCCTTTCGCTCCCCGGTATTCCGCTGAGAAGACCTCAATCAGAATGCAGGTAATGGCAGCCAGTGTCAGGGTTACGCTGAAGTTGCCCGTCGGGCTTTCCAGAGCCAGCAGACCGGAAATGTTGGAAATGAAGATGTAGATCCCAACAGTCGCAATGTAGGGCGACAGTTTTCTGGCCAGATCCTTATTGGTCTTTTCCCGGACAATGTTTTCAATGGCCTGAACAGCCATCATGCAGACCAGAACCACTCCGGTCGGCTTGGACAGCGGGTCAAACTTCCGCAGCCGGGAATTGATAAACAGCAACAGCAGGGCGATAAGCCCGGTCACTGCCCAGATGTAGTATACGGTCGGCTGAATTTCCACGGCCATCACCTCCTTCTGAGTTTGATCATCTCTCTAAAAAACAGATAAAGCTTTACTGACATCAGTCCAAGAAAGGCTGTAAATACACTGAGGTAGCGGGGGATGATCATTCCCGCCAGCAGCGGCATCGCCAGCAGGGCGATCCTCAGCATGGCTCCAGCCAGGAGAGAAGCCATCGCTTTATTCTGTCTCTCTATCACGCTTCTGATACTGTATTCCACCAGCCGGTAGTGAACCAGACTGGCAGCAATACCCACCACCAGGCCGCACAGCAGCGCCCAGGGGCCGGGATGCAGGATCAGATCCCTGTACATTCAGAAACACTACAGCAAGACATGTCATCAGCCCTGAGCCAGGGCACCGTAGGTTTGTAGTCCATATCCTGCCATCTCCTTTCCTCCTGTTGGGAATACAATAGGATTTTAGCATAATTGCCTTTCCTTTGCATTAAAAATCGGTCCTTCAGAAAGCAACGGCGGTCCGTTTCCCGGCCGCCGTCTTTTTCCGTTATTTACTGCTTTTCCGCCAGGATCTCAGCGATCCTTTCAAGCACTTCCGCTTCCGTTTCATAACGGTAAATGTGGAAATAGGGATTCCCCGTCAGCATTGCCGATAGATTAACATCCCTGCGGCAGAACAGATAACAGGGAACACCGATCTTCTCGGCGTAAGCCAGTTCATAGCCGACCCCCAGCGATGGCGTGCTGCACTCCCCGATCAGCAGGTCACTTTCCCTCAGCCAGTACATGTCCTGGTCGTAGATGTCTTTAGCTGAAGGCCTGACTTCCAGGTCCAGATTGCCGACATGCTCAGTCAGCACGTCTGCGCTTTCCTGCAGCCGTTCGATCATCCGGCGATACAGTTGAGCGTCGTCCCGGCCGCCCCGGATCGAACCGGCAAAGTAAACCCGCAGCCTTTCCTTCTGTTCGTTGAGTTTCCTTATCTCTTCAAACTCATCAAAACTGACATGACAATAGCCATTGGGATTCTTTATCAGGTAATCCTGGTGGTACTCCTCTGCGTCATAGAAACGCTCCAGCGGTTTCAATTCCACATGAAAGGCGGGATAGTTGTCCTTCCTTTCCGAGAAGATCCGCTTAAGCAGGGGCAGGTCCGCCTCATTATCGTAATAGACTCCGGTCTGATACTGCGTTCCGACATCCTCCTTCTGCCGGTTGGCCTGGGTCGGGTCAATGCAGATGAAGAAAGCGTCAATGATCTTGCGCATCGATATCTTCCTGCTCTCATAAACGACTTTTACGGTCTCCCGGTAGCCGGTAGTATCCGTGCAGACTTCCTTGTATGTCGGATTGTCGGTATGTCCGTTGGCATAGCCAACCGTCGTGGACAGAATGCCGTCCAGCATCTGCAGGGCTCTTTCCATGCCCCAGAAGCAGCCGCCGGCCAGATAAATCGTCTTTTCCATGTTCTTAACCTCGCTTTGCCAGTTCCAGCAGTTTCTCCCGCTGGTTCGGGTAGCCTTCCAGCACCCTTTCCATTATCTCATTCAGCTTTTCGCCGATCTGCCTGCCCTGATAACCCAGGGCGATCAGGTCATTGCCGTTGATTTCAAGATCGGTTATCTGAACAGCTGCCCGCTGTTCAATCAGTTTCCTTACCTCCGCTTCCAGCCGGTCATACTGCTCGGGCTTACTGTAGAGGGTGTTCTGAGCAAGGGCGTCGGCTTTCTTCAGGGCGATCAGGTCCAGAGCATCATCGCCCAGCCGGTTGAGCAGCCGGCTTGGGGAAGGCAGACCGTCGTGATATCTGATCAGCTTAACGGCGGCAGTCGCCGTCTTTTTGTCCATCCGCAGCCGCTCCAGGATCTTCTGTGCCATCAGGGCTGACTCTTCGCCATGGCCGATGTAGCGGTCCCGGCCGTTTTCCCCAACTGTCCTCACCCGCGGCTTGCCGATGTCGTGCAGTAAAGCTGCCCAGCGCACGGCCGGCTTAGCCGGACAGGCCCCGACGACCTTGACTGTATGATGCCATAAGTCGTAAATGTGATACTTGTGATTCTGGGGGAAATCCATGATCTCGCTCAGTTCCGGGATGAATACTTCAAACACCTCTGCGTAATCAAGAAGATATCTTTCAATGTACGAACTGCATAGGATCTCACTCATCTCTCTCTGGATCCTTTCCTGAGAGACATAGCGCAGATCGCCCTTGTGATCAAAAATCGCCTGTCTGGTCTTTTCCTCAATCTCATAGTTGAAGCGGCTGGCGAATCGGATTGCCCGCAGAATGCGCAGGGCATCCTCCTCAAAACGCTGCTGCGGATCGCCGACGGCTCTGATGATGCCCTCATCGAGGTCGCTGCGGCCGCCAAAGAGATCAAGCAGCCCGTTGTGGTTGTAGGCCATCGCATTGATGGTAAAGTCTCTCCGGCTCAGGTCATCACGGATATTGCCGGAAAAGCGGACTTCATCGGGATGCCGATGGTCGCTGTAGAGCGTTTCCGTGCGGTAGGTTGTGACCTCAAATCCTTCATGACCGATGATCACCGTTACCGTGCCGTGTTTCAGGCCGGTATCGCTGTAATGGTCAAAGATGCGGTGCATGTCTTCAGGCGTAGCATTGGTAGTAATGTCATAATCATGCGGCTGCAGGCCTAAAAGGCTGTCGCGAACGCAGCCACCGACCACATAGCCCTCAAAGCCGGCCTCCGCCAGCCTTTGCAGGATCCAGTTCACCTTATCAGGAATGTTCATACTAATAATGTATCACATTTGCGTTTGATGCGGCTCCTTAAGGCCCGGCAATGGGTAAAAGAAAACAGCGCCTTAACGCTGTCTTCATGATTATTACTTGGTTCCGAAGATACGGTCGCCAGCATCACCCAGACCGGGTACGATGTAGCCGATCTCGTTGAGCTTTTCGTCCTTGGCGGCCAGATAGATGTCAACATCCGGATGAGCCTTTTCCACGGCGTCAATGCCTTCCTGAACGCCGACCAGACAAACCAGGGTAATGTCAGTAGCACCGGTCTGCTTGACAAAGTTGATGGCTGCGGTGGCACTGCCGCCGGTTGCCAGCATCGGGTCAACGACGAAGACCTTGGATGAAGCGATGTTGGGAGGGAACTTGGCATAATAGGAATGCGGTTCCAGGGTTTCCTCATCGCGGTACAGCCCGACATGACCAATCTTGGCGGTTGGAATGATGGCCTGAATGCCATCGACCATGCCCAGACCGGCTCTCAGGATTGGAACGAGAACGACCGGCTTATCCAGTTCATAACCGGTTGCCTTTCCCATCGGGGTTTCGATGGGAACTTCTCTTAACGGGAAGTTCTTGGCGATCTCATAGACCATCAGTCCGCCGATTTCATCCAGGTTCTGCCGGAAGTCCTTTGTTCCGGTCTCCTTTCTGCGCATGATGGTCAGCTTATGCTTGATTAAAGGGTGGTCTAATAAGTGCAACATCTTAATTTCCTCCTTGTTCTCCTTATTTTCTAAAGCAGTGCTTTATTAATGTCTTCAATCTTCAGATCGCCCTGCCGGAGCAGTTTCAGTTCTTCCCCGGTGCAGTCGATAATGGTGCTGGCATTCTTGGAGAAGGCCTCGCCGGCGACGATGTACTCAATGCGGCCGTCCAGCTGTTCTCTTACTTCCTGATCGGTGTTACAGGCCGGTTCACCGGAAAGGTTGGCGCTGGTAACATACATCGGTCCGACTCTTTCCAGAAGATTCAGGGCAAACAGGTCGTTGGGGATGCGCACGGCCACGGTCTGTAGGCCGTTGTCTATGACATCCTTCTTCCTCAGCACCATGGTCAGGGCTCCCGGCATGAAGCGCAGGGCCAACCTTCTTTCCCTTTCGCTCAGCCAGGCGATGGACTCCAGGTCGGCAAGAGAAGCTACCATGACCGGAAACGGCTTGGTCTCCGGCCTCTTCTTGGCCGTCTTCATTCTTTCAGCAGCTCTTTTGCTGCTGCATAAAACACCGATACCATAAACAGTATCGGTTGGAAAAGCTACAATACAATCTTCATGTAAAGCCTGAACGATCTCTTCGAATTTGTCTTTCGTCACAATCTTGGTCATACGCAGTCCTTACAGCTGCCCTTGCCGGTCTGCCGGCTTAGGCCCTTACTTGGTATTTTAATACAGCAGCGCTCACTGTGCAATTGCCTTTTTCTTTTCCCGGTAGTATAGCCATAAAAGCAGCAGGGAAAACGCACCGCAGCCTGACATGCCCAACAACGCGCTGTTGATGCCGATGCTCTCTTCCAGAATGCCGGTCAGAAGCGGGGCGATCAGGGAAGGAACGTTATTATAGATGGCTAAACCGATCAGCTGTCCGGAGGACTTCAGATTTTCCGGAGATTCATCATCTACCATTTCCTTGGTCGCTACCATTGCCAGCGGGAAACTCAGCCCCTGCAGAAGCGAGAGACCCAGCACGAAAGCCAGGTTGTCCGACATCCCATAAAACAGATAACGCAGCGCATAGATGACCACGGAAAGAGCGTAGATGCGGATGGCCCCATAACGCCGGGAAAGCCGGTTGGCAGTAAAGAACAGCGGCAGTTCCGCCAGAGCCATGGCTGACCAGAATAAGGAAACATGTCTTTCCGTTCCGCCGATGAAGACGATCTTGTCAACGATGATGTAGTCTATTGCGACCAGCATCATGTAACAGAAGGTCAGGGATGCGACGATAAGGATATAGGTTCTTTTCTTTACCAGCTTTGTAATGTCGCTCCAGTTTATCCTGGTGTCCGCCGTCTTGATGGCATCATCCATCATGGCGTTTACCGCAATCAACAGACCAATGGCGATGACCGCTGTCAATGCCAGCATCTTATAGGTACCCTTTTCAACGATCCGGCTGATCATCTCCGAACCGACTGCCCAGCCAATTGAACCATAAGCTCTGACAATGCCATAACGCCGTTTCAGTTCATCGCCGCTTTCCAGGGCATAACTGTCATAAACATTAACGGTAACCTTGAAAAACATGATGACCAGCGAAGCCGCAACGAAATGAAACAGATAGTTATACTCATTATACCGGTAAAGCAGAGCGCAGCTGAGGGCAAAGAAAACATTCATGATGTTCAGATACCGCTTGATGGTCCGGTTGCGGTCACAGAGATAACCGACATAAAACTGCAGGGCCGTACCAAGCACCGCGCCAAAGGAAAGGATCGCGCTTCTCTGCATGGCTGAGTAGCCGATGTTGGTCAGATAAGGTATCAGAAGGCAGTAGGCAACTGCCTGGCCTACATACTCCACGAAGAAAGTCAGCTTGAACATCAATAGCTTTTTCTTTTCGTTCATGAGTTTCTCCTCCCCTGTCTATTTTAACATGGACGGGGCGGCTGTTGCGGCCGCGGTCTCTGATTTAACTGCTTTTTCGACTGCTCCGGCACTTTTACGACTGTCAGGGAAAATTTTTCTCGCTTTTTCTGCAGAATCCTTTATAATAGTAGTGCACCTTGGAGAGTTGGCCGAGCGGTTTAAGGCACCATCTTGGAAAGGTGGCGATGTGAAAGCATCCGTGAGTTCGAATCTCATGCTCTCCGCCAGTGAAAACAAAAGCCCTTACGTCATTGATAAGGGCTTTTTTCTATGGTTCAGTTGTCAGATTCTGATTTCTGCTCTTCTGCGATTTGGTAAAAATGCAGGTGGGAAAGTCCGTATTTCTTATCGCGGTACTTTACCAAACTGCCGTAGCGTTCATCCAGCGGCAGGTCATCTTCCGTTCTGATGGCCAGCGATCCGCCTTTCTCGAGCAAAGCGCTGGAGCCCAGCGTCTCCATTACCGGGGCAAAGATTTCCGGTTTGGTGAATGGCGGATCAACATAGATCAGGTCAAACCGGTATTCCAGAGCGTCCATTCGCCTGATCGCACTGAATACATCTTCCCTGCATACCTCATGGTCGCAGTCTTTCAGCTGGCAGTTGGCGATGTTCTTTCTTATCACATTAACCGCTTCCCGGCCGGCATCGACCATGACGGTCTTTTTTGCTGAGCGGCTCATGGCTTCAATGCCTACCGCGCCGCTGCCGGAAAAGAGGTCAAGAAAACGGCTGCCGTCAACTCTGAACTGCCAGATGTCAAACAGCGATTCCTTGATCCGGTCGGTTATTGGCCTGGTATCCAGCCCCTTGGGAGCCTCCAGGCGGCGATTGCGGGCGGTCCCTGATATTACGCGCATCTTGCTTACCTCTATTAAATATTAACCTATTTTATCGCAAAACAAAAATAGGTCATGTCCGCTCATGATATAATTTACCTGATGGAAGTGAGGACATGAACATGGCTGATTTTGATAGGATCCTGCAGCGCACCGGAACCAATTGCTACAAGTGGGATTCGCTGGTCGATAGATTCGGAGAAGATAACGGCATCATACCCATGGGAGTTGCCGACATGGACTTTCCATGCAGTGAGGAGATCCTGGAAGCCCTGAAAAGGAAGATCGATGACCGGGCTTTCGGCTACGATAACGACCCGCTGAGCGGACTGCGCGAACTGATCGTAGAGCGCTATAACGCCAGAGGCTATGACATTACCGCTGATGACATCGTCATTGCGACCGGCGTCGTCTATGCCATCAACAATGTCATCAACGCCTTCAGTAAACCCGGCGAACGTATCGTCCTGCCGGTTCCTTACTATACGCCCTTCCGCTCTCTGATCGAAAAGAACGGCCGGGTGGTACTGGAGTGCCCGCTGGTCATCCGCAACGACCGTTATGAAATGGATCTTGCCGCCATCGAAGATCAGGTTGATGAAGAAACCACGATGTTCATCTTCTGCAACCCTCACAATCCTACCGGACGGATCTATGACGATGATGAACTGAAACAGGTCGCCGACTTCTGCGCTCGCCATCACCTTTACATCATCAATGACGAGATCCATGCCGATTTCACCCTTAACAAGCCAATGCGCACGATCATGAACGTTGATGAGTATACCCGTACGCACACCTTCACTTTTCTGAGCGCTACCAAGACCTTTAATATGGCCGGGATGAAAATGTCCTTCGGCTTCATCAAGGATGCCGGCTGCCGGGAAAAGTACCACAAGCAGGCCGGCATGACCGGACTGGAAAGCGTCAATGTCTTTGCCCCGGTCGCCATGAAGGCTGCCTATGAAGCCTCATCCAAGTGGGAAGAAGAACTTATCGATTACCTGCGCCGCAACTGTCAGTTTGCCTGCGATTTCATTCACCAGCACCTGCCGCAGATAACGGTATATCCCAATGAGGGAACCTACCTGCTGTGGCTGGACATGCGCCGGTGCGCAATTGAGCCGGACAAGCTTAACGAGCGTCTGCTCACGGAAGCCAGAGTTCAGCTTAATGACGGCACGCATTACGGCCGGCAGTTTGCCGGTTTCCAGCGCATGAACTGCGCTCTGCCCCTCAGTCAGCTGAAGGAAGCGCTTGAGCGAATTGAAAAATTACTGAATCAGTGAGATATGTTATAATTTATTGTGGGTTTGAATATGAAAAAGGGATTGTTCATTACATTGGAGGGCTGTGAAGGCTCAGGAAAGACTACCGCTGCCAAAGCCGTGATCCGCAGACTGGCGGAAGATGGCTTTGATGTGCTCTATACCCGGGAACCGGGCGGCATCGACATCGCCGAGCAGATCCGCAGGGTCATCCTGGATATCAACAACACCGCCATGGATGAACGGACTGAAGCCCTGCTGTTTGCGGCCAGCCGCCGCCAGCACCTGGTGGAAAAGGTCATTCCCGCTCTGAAGGAAGGCAAACTGGTCATCTGCGACCGCTTCATTGATTCTTCCCTTGCCTATCAGGGCTATGCCCGGGGCATCGGCATGGAAAATGTCATGAAGATCAACGAATTTGCCATCGACGGCTACATGCCCGATCTGACCGTCTACTTCGCCATTGATCCCCAGTTGGGGCTTCAGCGGCTTACCGGACGCGATGAGATCAACCGGCTGGATGTGGAAAAACTCAACTTCCACAACCGGGTCAGAGAAGGCTATGAAAAACTCATGGAAATGTATCCGGAAAGGATCAGGTCAGTTGACGCTTCCCTTGCGAGGGATGAACTGGCTGATGAATGTTACCGGCTGATATCAGGCTGGCTGAAGGAGCAGGATGTTTAGGGATATCCTGAAGCGCCAGCAGCCCACCGTCTACCAGATCCTGACTAACGCGCTCAGAGAGCGCAAGCTGTCTCACTGTTATCTGTTTACCGGACCAAAGGGCACCCCGAAAAAGGAAACGGCGCTGTTACTGGCTCAGTCGCTGGTCTGCGAGCATGCTGACATCTGGGCCTGCGAACAGTGCGCCAGCTGCCGGCGGGTCAAAGACGGCAACTATGGCGATCTGATCTGCATCGACGGTGACGGCAAGCCCATCAAGGTTGAATTGGTAGATGCTCTGAAGGCCCGCTTTGAAAAGACCGCTCTGGAAAGTAACGGCCACAAGATCTTCATCATTGATAACTGCGAGACCCTTACCCTGAAGGCTGCCAACAGCCTGCTTAAGTTCATTGAGGAGCCATCCGGCCAGCTGACCGGCATCTTCATCACCACCCAGCCTGACCGGCTGCTTCCGACCATCGTATCCCGCTGCCAAAGCGTCAGCTTCCGGCCGCTTTCCAAGGACGAGTTTCATAATCTGGCCCGGGAAAAGGGGTATGACGAGATCACGGCTCATTTTGTCGCCCAGCTTATCGACAGCGCTGACCAGATCGATACGGTCAGCAACAATGAGACCTTTACCAACGCCCTGGTCTCCTTCCAGCAATTCCACGACCTGTTCTTCCGCAACCGGCCGGAAGCCGTTCTCTATCTGCAGGATCGCTTCTCCCGGCTCAATAAGAGCGACAGGGCCTCTGCCCGGGACACCTTCCGGTACTTCCTGGACATCTCCCTGCAGTTTGTTTCCGACTGCCTCAACGGCTATCAGAGCGCTGATGAAGCCTATGATCAGCTGCTGAAGACGGCCGCCGGCAGCAACTTTGACTACGCCAGATACCTGAAGGCAATCGCCGAGACCCGGGACGGCTTCAACATGGCCGCCAACGGGCTTCTGCTGATTGACCAGATGCTATATAAATTAATGGAGGTTTAATCACATGGCTAACAACGAAAGAGAAAACCAGCAGCAGTTCAAGTACTGCGTAGCTGTGAAGTTTAACGGTTCCAAGAAGGCTTATACCTTCGGCACCAACAACGAGAACCTGCACTATGGTGACAAGGTCGTCGTTGAAACGGTTCGGGGTGTGGAACTTGGCGAACTGATCAGCGATCTGCGCGACTCCTCGCTGCACCACAGCGGCGCAGCCCTGAAGCCCATCCTGCGCAGCGCAACTGCCGACGACATCGCTCATGATAAGCGCAACCGGGAAGAGGCCCCGGAACTGATGGCCAAGTGCCAGAAATGCATCGAGCAGTGCGGACTGGAAATGTACTTGATCTCCGCGGAATACACTCTCGACCGCAACAAGGTCATCTTCTCCTATGTGGCTGATGACCGCGTTGACTTCCGTGAGCTGTTGAAATCCCTGGCTGCCACTTTCCGCTGCCGCATTGAACTGCGGCAGATCGGCCCCCGTGACAAGGCCAAGATCATCGGCGGTCTGGGCTGCTGCGGCATGGAGACCTGCTGCTCCCGCTTCCTCGATGACTTTGACATCGTTTCCATCAACATGGCCAAGAATCAACTGCTGGCGCTCAACACTGCCAAGCTGTCCGGCCAATGCGGTAAGCTGATGTGCTGTCTGAAATATGAAGACGAAGCCTACAAGCAGCTGCGTGCCGGCCTGCCCAAGCTTAATACCGCTGTCTATTATAACGGCGAAAAATTCCGCATCACTACCATGAACATCCTCAACAACTCCGTACGCATCTCCAACAAGGAACACGCCGTTGACCTGACCATCAGTGATCTGAAGAAGCTTCTGCCTTCCAAAAAGACTAACGAAGAAAACGCGGAAAACGCTCAGAATTAGGATAGATTGACAGGAGGTATCCGCCCATGAAAGATAAGACCAGAATCTGGCTGGCTCTTTTGCTGTTCGGATTATTGGGACAGCTGGCCTGGACCATTGAGAACATGTATTTCAATGTCTTTGTCTTCAACACGCTTAACGGCAGCGTCTCCACGATTGCCGCCATGGTGGCAGCCAGCGCCATAACCGCCACCCTCACCACCCTGTTCATGGGTGCCTTATCAGACAAGATCGGCAAGCGCAAAGGCTTCATCTGCCTCGGATATGTGATCTGGGGACTTTCGGTGATTGCCTTTGCCTTTTTAAATCTGGAAAACGTCGCCAGGCTCTTCCCCTCGGTTGCCGTTGTTTCCACAGCCGGACTGCTGGCCATCGTGATGGACTGCGTCATGACCTTCTTTGGCTCCACCGCTAATGATGCCTGCTTCAATGCCTGGGTTACGGATACCGTTTCTCCCAAGGAAAGAGGCAAGTATGAAACCGTTATGGCTACCCTGCCGTTAGCCAGCATGCTGATCGTCTTCGGCCTGCTGGATTCCCTGACCCAGAAGGGCCGCTGGGACCTCTTCTTCATCATCATCGGCTCGCTGGTATCTCTGGGCGGTCTATTCGGCTTCTTCATTCTGAAGGACAGCGCTTCGATCAGGAAGAACTCCCAGTCCTTCATCAGTTCCCTGACCTATGGCTTCAGACCGGAAGTGATCAAAAACAATAAGTCCCTTTACCTTTCCCTGCTGTGCCTGTTGGTCTTCAGCGTTTCCACGCAGATCTTCATGCCATACATGATCATCTACATACAGTACTATCTGGGCATCAGTGACTATGCCGTCATTCTCGGCGTCGTTCTTCTGACTGCCAGTGTCATTTCCATTTTGGCCGGCCGGCTGATCGACATTGCCGGCGCCGGTCTGTTCTTCATTCCGTCCATCATCCTTCTGACCGGCGGTCTGTTATTGATGTATAACGCCCGCAGCAGCCTGGGGGTCATTATCTCCGGCATCGTGATGATGAGCGGCAACCTGATCGTCACCGCCCTGATCAACGGGGCCATCCGCGACGCTACTCCCCGAGAGAATACCGGCGGGTTCCAGGGCATCAGGATGATCTTTGGCGTCATGCTGCCGATGATCATCGGCCCTTACATCGGCGCCGCCGTCATCAACAACGCCAATCAGACTTATGAAGATCTCGGAACAATCAAGCAGGTTCCCACACCGGCCATCTGGCTGGCCGCCGCCATCGTCGCCATCCTGCTTCTGGTACCCTATTTCCTGCTGAAGAAACAGCAAAAGGAGGACAGCCGGAAACACTATAACCTGCTGACAAAATACGGTGAGTCTCTGCAGGAAAACAACGTGCTGCCCCAATACCCCCGACCGCAGCTGCGCCGGGATTCCTACATCAATCTCAACGGCTTATGGCATTATGCGATTACCGATTCCGAAGAGATGCCGCAGAGTTTCCCCGGTGAAATTCTGGTTCCCTTTCCCATTGAATCCGTTCTCTCCCGGGTCGGAAAGACCCTTACAGCCAAACAGCTGCTCTGGTATCACCGCACCTTCAGCCTGGACAGCAGTTTCAACAGAGGAATAGTCAGGCTGAATTTCGGCGCTGTTGATCAGCTCTGCAAGGTCTATCTCAACGGTCAGCTGGTCGCTGAACATGAAGGCGGGTACCTGCCGTTTTCAGTTGACATCACCGAATGCCTGCAGCCGGAAAACGAACTGGTCGTCTGCGTCAGAGACCTGACAGATTCTTCTCATTACGCCCGCGGCAAGCAGTCGTCCAACCGCGGCGGCATCTGGTATACTCCGATTTCCGGCATCTGGCAGACAGTCTGGTTGGAATCCTTCGATAAGGAACACATTGAAGATCTGAAGATTGATATTGATTATGATAATCAGCTTCTCAAGCTGAAGGTTAATGGCACCGCCGAAAAATACGATGTCACCGTAAGATCGGATAAGAAAGTCATTGCCCGGGGCGTCGGCACTGACTGCATTGAGCTGCATATCAGTGACATGCACAGCTGGAGTCCGGAAGATCCCTTCCTTTATGATCTGACCGTTGAGTGTCCCAACGACCGTGTAGAGTCTTACTTCGCCATGCGCAAGTTCTCCATTGGGTGCGATAAAACCGGTAAGAACCGGCTGCTGCTCAACAATCAGCCCTATTTCCATAAGGGTGTCCTGGACCAGGGTTATTACAGCGATGGAATCTATACCCCGGCGGATTACCGTCAGATTGAAGATGACATCCTGATGCTCAAGGAAATGGGGTTCAACACCATCCGCAAGCACATCAAGATCGAGCCGATGATGTTCTATTACTACTGCGATAAGCTCGGCATGCTGGTATGGCAGGACATGGTTTCCGGCGGCGGCCAATATTCCTTTGCGGTCATTGCTGCCCTGCCCTTCATCGGCAAGACCCTGAAGGATTCCCATTACCGCCTGTTTGCCCGAAAGAGTGAGCAGTCCCGCCAGTGTTACCGCCAGGAACTGGAAGAGACAGTCAAACATCTCTACAACGTTCCTTCCCTGGCTCTCTGGGTACCGTTCAACGAAGGTTGGGGACAGTTTGATGCCTTGGAGAACGAAAAACTCCTGCGCTCTCTGGATTCCTCCCGAATCATCGACCACGCCTCTGGCTGGCATGACCAGAAAGGAGGCGACCTGTCAAGCAAGCACATCTATTTCGGCAAGATCGCCTTTGAACCGGACGAAAGAGTCTGGGCACTGACCGAATACGGCGGCTATAACTGGATGATCCCCGGCCACGTCTATAACAATTCCAACTACGGCTACAAGGGTTTCTCCAATCAGACCGACCTGCAGGCCGCCTTCCTGATGCTGCACAGCGAGCAGATCGTTCCCCTGATTGCGGAAGGCCTGTCGGCAACCATTTACACCCAGCTGTCTGATGTTGAAGACGAAGTTAACGGCCTGGTCACCTATGACCGCCGGGTCATCAAGTTTGACCCCAAGGTCGTCCGCAGCGTCCTGAACAGGCTGACTCTCTAGCCGATTGAATTTCCTTATCGTTCCAACTGAAAACGCCATGGCTCCATGGCGTTTTATGACGCTTTCGCTTTCGATTCCGTTCCGTTAAATTTCAGAGCAACAACCACGGCATCAATGTCTCTCATGCTGAGACGGCGGCGGTCTGGCCTGTGAAGCGCTTCGCGGATCTCCTGACGGCTGGTCAGCACATATTCGCTGTCTACCGGGCAGTTGTTTCCCAGCATGATCACATAGCCCCGGACCCAGACATCTATTCCCTGGCTTCTCAGATAGTTAGCCAAAACCCATGTCTGTCTCCTGACCTGTCTTATGGGGTTCTTAACATCTTTGACGTAAAGGTAGCCGCCTTCACTTTGATGATATTTTTCCCACTCATAATCATCTTCATCTCCGGCCAGTTCTCCACTGTAATACTTCACCTCGATTATGAATACGCCATATTTATTAATGATTACATTATCCAGTTCCGCTTCCTTATCCTGAAAGACTACCTCAACATTTGTGAGCAGGATGTCTTCTTCGTTCAATTCATCGCGAATGATGCCGGTAGCCATTTCTTCTCCCCGCTTTCCCGCTCTTCTTTCCGGATGTAGAATTTCTTCAATGGCTTTATTATCGTTTCCATGGCTGAAGAGACCTCCAAAAGCCAGAAAGGGCAAGGTAACCAGAATAATGAACATTATAAACAAGAAGACTTCCATTCAGTTTTCTCCTACCGATTTTCAGATCTGCGGCTTGCCGCTGCCGTACCAGTAGAAGACCTGGTTGTTGGTCGGATGCAGTTTGCCGCCTAATTTGGTGTACAGAGCAATGGCCTTTTCGTTATCCTGCTGAGTGATCAGACAGGTATAGTGGATCTGATGCTCATTGCCATACTCCAGCAGCATCTGCATCAGCCTGGTGGCGATGCCCTGGCGCTGATATTTCTCCTGAACAAAGAGGTGATAGATCATCATCATGTCCCGGCCATTATCCAGTCTGGGCAAAAGATAAGCCAGCGCGTAGCCGGCCACCTCATCATCCTGCAGCGCTGCCGCTACCAGCATCATGTCATTGCCGAGGATCGCCTCGGCCTTTTCGGCGGTGATCGTCTGCTGCCGGAAGGTCTCGGTCAGCCTGATCAGAACATCCTGATCGCCCTTATTAAGAAAACGGAATTCCATTATTTCACCTCGCTGTTAATGGTCTGAAACCATCTGATTCAAATAAATTATCAATTATTCCGAACCCTTGTGCAACTTTCATTGTTTTTTTCTCTGATGTAAGCGTGTTCATATCTGCGGCCATGTGTTTTCTTATTTTAGACAAGTTATAATGGTCATGGTGATATTATGGAAAAACTGGATGTCTGCTTAGTAAACGATTCTTTCCCGCCGGTCATTGACGGCGTCTCCAACGCGGTATTCAACTATGCCAGCGTCATTCAGAGAGATCTGGGAAACGTCATTGTTGCCACCCCGGAAATGCCGGGAGCTGAGGACAACTACGATTTCAAGGTCCTGCGCTATCCCTCCATTGATACAACCAAGGCTGTCGGCTACCGTACCGGCATTCCCTTCAACGCGTCCTATCTGAGCCAGTTCAACGATCATCATATTGACATCATTCATTCACACTGCCCCATTACCTCGACCTTTTTGGCCCGCATCATCCGGGAGCAGTGCCATAAACCGATCGTGCTGACCTATCATACCAAGTTCGACATCGACATCAGCAAGGCCATCGAATCCAAACTGCTTCAGCAGATGGCCATAAACGCCCTTGTCAGCAACATCCAACCGGTCGATGAAGTCTGGGCCGTTTCCCGGGGAGCCGGGGAAAACCTCCGCTCGCTTGGCTATAAGGGAGATTACATCGTCATGCATAACGGCGTTGACTTTACCAGAGGAGCAGCCGGAAGCGAAAAGGTCGCTGCCTTCCGTGCCCGTTACGGCCTCAATGACGGCAAGCCTGTCTATCTTTTCGTAGGTAGGTTGATGTGGTATAAGGGAATCCGGATCATTGTTGATGCCTTGAAGGAAGTCAGAAGGCAGGGAATCGATTTCCACATGCTGTTTGTCGGCGACGGCCTGGACCGCAAGGAGATCGTCGCCTACATTGAGCAGAGCGGTCTTACCGATTCCTGCATCTTTACCGGATCGATATCTGACCGGGACGAACTCAAAACCGCCTTTTCTGCCAGTGATCTCTTCCTGTTCCCTTCAACCTTTGATACCAACGGCATCGTCGTCAGGGAAGCCGCGGCCGCGGCCCTGGGCAGCGTGCTGATCCGCAACAGTTGTGCCGCTGAAGACACCGTTGACGGTGTCAACACCATTCAGATTGAAGAAAACGCTGAGAGCCTGGCCAGAGTCCTGATCCAGGCCGGCGATAATACCGACTATTTCCACCGCATCGGCAAAAACGCCCAGGAGCAGCTCTACATTTCCTGGAGCGAAGCCGTGGAGAAGGCCTATGAGCGCTATAAAATCGTAATTGAAAAGTACCAGTACAAGCCCCGTAATCCGCTGGACATCTCCGACAGTTTCTTTGGCATGTGGTCCGACATTTCCCAGGCCCTCAGCAAGTCCCGGCGCAACCGCCAGGAATTCGTGCAGAAGCTGAAGGACACCGCTGAGGAGATCCGTCAGGCCAGCACGATGATCAGCTACCGCCGCACGGAGATCCAGGAATACTTTGATGACTTCATGGACCGCTACCTGTAGCGGCCGCATATCTCTTCCCAAAAAAGGAGGTTCGCCATGGAAAAACTGAACGTCTGTCTATTGAACGATTCCTTCCCCCCGGCCATTGACGGGGTCGCCAACACTACCTTTAACTATGCCTCCATCATTCAGCAGAACTACGGCAATGTCACCGTTGCCACGCCCCGCTATCCCGGCATCGTTGATCATTATCCCTTTGAAGTACTGCGCTACAGCAGCATCAGTCTTCCTAAGAGCTTCGGCTACCGGGGCGGTCTGCCGTTTGACCCGCTGTTTCTCAGCAAGTTCAATGAGCGACCGATCGACATCATCCATACCCACTGTCCGGCGGTTTCCAGCTGGCTGGCCCGGATGATCCGTACCGGCATCCATAAACCGGTCGTCTTTACCTATCATACCAAGTTTGACATCGATGTCCGCAAGAGCATCGCTAACAAGACGCTCGCCAAGGCTGCCCTCAAGGGCATCATGGACAACATAAACGCGGCAGATGAAGTCTGGACCGTTTCCAAGGGAGCCGGAGAGAATCTGCGCTCACTGGGCTTTCAGGGTGAATACCGCATCATGAGCAACGGCGTCGACTTTGAGCGGGGCCGGGCTTGCGAAGCGGAAATTGAAAAGATCCGCAGGAAATACGGCATCCGCAAGGGCCCGATCACCTTCCTGTTTGTCGGCCGCCTCATGTGGTACAAGGGCCTGAAGATCATCGTTGATGCCCTGAAAGAACTGCAGAAGACCGGCGTTGATTTCCAGATGCTGTTTGTCGGCAACGGAACCGACCGCGAAGACCTGCAGCAGTACATCCGCCAGTGCAATCTGACCGACCGCTGCATCTTTACCGCCGCGGTATATGATCGGGCGGTACTCAAGGCCATCTTCTCGCTGTCTGATCTTTTCCTGTTCCCCTCGACCTATGACACCAACGGCATCGTCGTCCGCGAAGCCGCGGCTACCGGTCTGGGTAGCGTGCTGGTGGAAGGCAGCTGTGCCGCTGAAGACGCGACCGGTGAGGTCAACTGCCTGCTAATGAAGGAGAATGCCGATGACCTGACCAGGATCCTGATTCAAAACGGCAATAACCGCGACTACTTCCACCGCATCGGTGCCAATGCCCAGCGGGATCTCTACATGTCCTGGCGGCAAGCCGTCGATAATGCCGTCGGACGCTATCAGGAAATCATTGAAAGTTACCGCTATGTTCCCCAGCGTGATGATCGTTTCAATCTGGGACATGGCTACCTGAATACCTGTGCCCGGCTGGGCCGCTTTGTCTCCAATGTCCGCCATGGCGTCAGCAGCGCCAGAGAACTGATCCGCGGTCTGGGCGATGAATACGCTGACGCCCGACGGGAGGTAAAGCGGCGCCACGAGGAAAAGGAAAAGCGGAAACGCTGAACGCCCTGGAGCCGTGATATAATTCAAATAGAGGTGAGCTGATGCCAAACTGGTTCAAACTGGATAATGCCGCTCAGATCTATCCTCCGGTACTCACCGGCCAGTGGGCCGCCATGTTCCGGCTTTCCGCTGATCTTACTGAGGACATTGACCCTCAGATCCTCAGCCAGGCCCAGGAAAGAGTCCTGAAGAGGATGCCGTCCTTTGCCACGACTTTGCGTTATGGCCTTTTCTGGTTTTATCTGGAGCACATTGACGGGCAGCCTCCCATTGTCGAAGATACCAATAACCCAATGCAGAAGATCAACTTCCGCAAGAATAACCATTTCATGTACCGCCTGCTGTATTACCGCAACCGCATTGCCGTGGAGTTTTTCCATACCCTGACCGACGGGACCGGCGGCATGACCTTCCTGATGACACTGATCAGCGAATACCTTTCCCTGCGCCATGGCCTTCAGGTGCCCGCTGGGAAGTACATTCTCGACTGTTGTCAGCCACCCCAGCAGGAAGAACTGGAAGATGCCTTCATGCGCTATGGCCAGAACAAGACCCTCGGCATCGCCGAAAACAATTCCTATCAGTACTGGCACAGCCGCACCGACTTCAATAAGATGATGATCATCAGCGGCAGCGTCAGCACTGAACAGCTGAAGCAGCTGGCCCGCTCCTATAACGCTCCCATCGGTACCTTCTGCGCCGGGCTGCTGCTGTATTCAGCGCTGCAGCTGCAGAAAAAGGACCGCCGCAAACGGATGAAGAAAAAGGAGGTCAAGATCTCCGTGCCGATCAACCTGAGGCAGTTCTTCCCGTCCCGGACCGTCCGTAACTTCTCTGCCTTTGTCAATCCCGGTCTTTACGGCATCCTGGGAGACTACAGCCTTAAAGAGACCGTCGAGTATGTAAAGAATTACTTTGGCATCCACGTCAATGAAAAACGGCAGCTTGCCAAATTCTCCTACAATGTCGCCGCTCAACGCAACCCGCTGATCCGCATCACTCCGCTTATTCTCAAGATTCCGGCACTGTTTATCGCATATTTCACTGCCGGTGACCTGCTATACTGCTCAACCATCTCCAACCTGGGCAATGTCAGCCTGCCGGAAGAGATGGCACAATATGTGGAAAGGCTGGACTTCATGCTCGGCAAGGCCATCATGGGCCGCTCCATGCTGGGCTGCGTCAGCTATAACGGCCGGACCATTTTCAACTTCACCCGCAACATCAGAGAAACGGAACTGGAAAGGGTCTTCTTCTCCACCCTCGTTGATCTCGGTGCTGAGGTCTTCATTGAAAGCAACGGGAGGGAATAAACATGTCATATTGCGTACACTGCGGGGTCAAGCTGGCCTCCTACGAAACCGTCTGTCCGCTCTGCGGCACCCCGGTGATCGATCCAAACGCCGCTCAGGGTACTGATCAGCCGCGCTTTGAGGATTACATTGAAACCACCGACCGCAAGGTCGACCGCCATTTTCTCTTCACCCTGATCAGTGGCCTGTCCCTGATCCCTTTCATCATCACTGCCATCGTTGATTACTGTCTCAACCATTCCTTCGGATGGTCGCTGCTGGTATTGGGCGGGGAGGTCGTGCTGTGGGCTTTCATCATGCTTCCCTACCGCTTCAGTTTCGCTCACCCCTCAACCTACATCATCTTTGACACCCTGGCGGTCGCCCTCTATCTGCTGATGATCACCCTGATCTTCGGGATGAAATGGTATCTGCCGCTCGGCCTGCCGCTGACCGTGCTTTCCGGCTTGCTGCTATATGTCTTTGTCAGAATCCTGTTTGAGGGAGCACACCGGAAGCTGATGACCTTCGGCCTGCTCAGCTTTTCGCTTTCTCTCTATCTCGGTCTGATTGATTTGATCATCACCCTGCATTCCACCGGTAAGTTCGGCTTCAGATGGGCCTACTGGCCGTTTGTTCCGCTGTTTACCATCGGCATCATTGCCATGCTGTTCTCCCGTAGCCAGCGCATATCCTCCTGGCTGAAGAGAAGACTGTTCATCTGAGCATCACTGCCGGATTTTCGAAATACTCCGGGCTGCCCCAAAAAGGTGGCTTTTCTTTTCGCTTTTCCCTCATGCTGTTTGTAATAAACCGCTCCGGTGTGCTAGAATGATGGTAATGAAAAAGAAATGGGCAGCCCAGCTCATTTGCGGACGCAGGCAACACCTTTCAGTCCGCTGATGCGCTTTTTGTGCGCTGTTCCGTTAATAGTTTTCAGGGGGTATGTTTATGAATATCAAGTTCAGAAAAGTCATGTTACTGATCCTGACGGCCTGCATGTTTTTCAGCAGTTCCCGCCAGGAAGTCACGGCGGAAACCGCGGTCGGTGACTTCCAGGTCAGCGGCGAGAGCGCGGATTTCCATTTTGATGAGGAAGCCGGAGTGCTGTACATTACCGGTGATGTCTCCGTCAGAACGGAAAGCCAGACTGGCCAGCGCATCGTCATTGAGCAGGATGCCGTCGTCACGCTTGGCGGCATCGACATTAACGCCGAAAACGGACCGGCCATTCTGGTCAAAGTGCCATGCCAGGCCGAACTGATCCTGGCCGAAGGAACGGTCAACAATGTCGAAGGCTCCTATGGCAACAACATCAACGCCACCAACGGTGCCTTTGCGGCCATTGAAGTGGAATTTGAATTCGAAGACGGCGAAACGCCGGCTAACCATAAGGCATCCCTGACCATCAGCGGCGAAGGCACCCTGAACGCCACCGCTAAGGAAAACGCGGCAGCCATCGGCGGTTCCAACGCCATGAACCAAAGTCTGGGAAAAGGCCTTTACGGCGACATCACCATTAATTCCGGCACCATAAATGCCCTTGCCAATGGCAGCGGTGCCGGCATCGGCAGTTCCAATAACCCGGCCGGCGGAACCTCCAGCGGCTCCTATAAGCAGACCGAAAACAATGAATGGGGCATCATTACCATCAATGGCGGA
>JAEEGL015312474.1_pt1 | contig 40541 bp, 39 predicted proteins | sample 9134231 | NCBI WGS metagenome assembly JAEEGL01 (sample SAMN16246548, study PRJNA631951) | gut metagenome | biome: gut microbiome; feature: rumen; material: fiber-attached | host: Bos | place: Iran: Karaj | collected 2018-10
AAACACAAGCAAGATTATGTTTGTCGGAGATTCAGAAACACTCTTACCAGATGTTTCCGACACTGACTCTATCAATATCGAAATAAGTGGAGACTGCATCGAACTTGCAGAACACGGTAGAACTCGTGTTGCCATCAAAGAAAGAGAGTCAACTGTCACAATCACTTATTACGGCCAAGTTCAAACTCTTAAATACAAAGTATTCTCAACCGAGTTTGAAGCTACTTTCTATGATGATAATCACGTTGAGTTAGAACCTAGAGTCGATGATAACGGTTTATGCACATTCACCGAAGAGGGTATAAACTCAATAGCTTTACCAAATGGATCTAACGCAACACTCAATGGCCAACCATATAGCGGTGGTGCTATCGTTGAACCAGGCAATTACACATTAACCATCACAAGAACTATCGCAGTTGATGGCTATTCTAATGAATTAAACCAAGAAATTACATATAGAATATTTGTTCCTTGGGCTGATAGCCTCGTAGATAACGAAAACAAAATTCTCTACATTGATGATGTTGAACAATTAATTTCTTCGGTTTCTAATCCAGATATGTTGCAAGTAACAATTTCTGGTGACTGTTTAACTCTATCCCAAGATGGTATGAGTTTAATAGCTACTAAAGAAGGAGTAGCTGAAGTTACCATAAATTATTATGGCCAAAGCCAAGTTTTGAAATTTAAAGTAATTTCTAAAACTCTTGATGCAACATTCTATGACCAAACTGGCAACATAGCACAACCAACTACTGCGGAAGATGGAACAATGACTTTTGCAGAAGAAGGTATCTCTTCAATAGAGTTACCAGTTGGATCTTCTGCAACACTAAATGGTGAAACATATAGTGGTGAACAAATCATTGCTCCTGGAGAATACACGCTTGTTATCACTCGCACAATAAGTGATAGCGAGTATTCTAATTCTCTTCCACAAGATAGAACTTACAAGTTCATAATTCCTACATCAGATACACTCGTATCTAATCCAGACAAATTAATCTTTGTCGGAGACAGCGAAACATTAATAGACACTGTATCTGATACGGAACAATTAAAAATTACAATAAGTGGTGACAGTTTAAAGCTAGATGAAGACGGTAGAACTCTTGTTGCCGTCAAAGAAGGAGAGGCAACTGTCACAATCACTTATTATGGTCAAGAACAAATCCTTCATTATTCTGTTAAAACAAAAGAAATATCTGGAACTTTCATCAACTATACTGGTAGTCAATCAAAGACTAAAACTGATGAAGAGACAGGCAAAATGACTTTTGAAGAAGAAGGTATCGCAAAAGTTGAAATTCCAGAAGGTGCAACAGCTACATTGAATGGCAATCCATACAATGGAGAAGCTATCACCGAACCAGGGGAATATACTCTTGTGATCACATTCGTTATTAGAGAAGACGAATATAGCAATCAACTTGTTAGAGAAGTTACATACAACTTGATTGTTCCAGAAACTAATGGATTAGTTAAAAATGAAGGCAAGATAATATATCTTGATACATTCGAAAAGGTTCAAGAATGGGTTAATGATGATGATGCACTTCATATCGTAGAAAATAGCAACATTGTCATAAGCGAAGATGGTAAAAGTTTCAAATTCATCACAACTGGTGAAATTGAAGTCACATTCGTTTATTATGGCCAAACTCAAACGATCACTTACAAAGTAATTGAAAAAGAAACAGAAGCTACTTTCTATGATGCAAACGATGAAGTGCTTACTCCAGAAATGGATGAACACACTGGATATTTAATTTTTGGTGAAGATGGAATCGCAAAAATTGAAATTCCAGAAGGTGCAACTGCAACTTTAGACGGCAATCCTTATCACGGAGAACCAATCACTGATTCTGGAGCACACATCATTAAAGTAACAAAAGTTGTTTCAGATGAAACATACCCAAACGAACTTACACAAACTATTGCGTATAAGTTCAAAATTCCAGCTAAAGATTACGGTATGGGCGGACTTGTTATTCCAATGGCAAGTGTTGGTGGTGTAGGCATTATAGCCACAATAACAGTTGTCCTCTTGAAAAAACGTAAATCTCGTGGAATGAAAAAGTAGAAAAACTAGCTTGCTAGTTTTATAATAGTAAGGAAGGGAGAATTTTATGGAAACTCTTACTAAAATTTTTGGCCCAATGATGGCTCAAACTGGTAGCAACGCAAACCTTGATAGCGCACTTAAACCTGTAATTACAGCGGTGCAATGGGTTGCAGCTGCTTTGGCAATGGTTGGCATTGTTTTAATTACAATCAACTTAATTAAAGTTGGTATTAAAATGTCAAATGCCGATTCGCCAGAAACAGCTCAAAAATGTAAAAAGCAAATTGTTTATTGCATTGTTGGTTTAGTTCTTTTAGTTGCTGCCGAAATCGCAATTCCATTTATTGCAGAAGCAGTTAAAGCCTGGGCTGGTGAAAACTTTGTTGATACAGCTTTAGTAGTAAAAACATTCTAATTTAATGAAAAGACAAGATTTTAACTTCTTTATTGGATGGTCAATCGCAACATTAGTCGCAACATTGTTGTTAAATTTGATTGCCTTTCCAATGAAAACAATAGGATTTGGATTACATATAACTGCTGGAATAATTTCGATTGTTTCAGCAGTTGCAACAGTTGCTCTTATTGTTTGGAAGTGTAAAGCTAAAAGGCAAAAAGATAATGACAAGTAGCACTTATAATGGCAAATCTAATAAAAAGGGAAAACTAATCTTATGGTTAGTAATTTTAGTTTTTATGTTTGCTTTAGGTTGGGCCGTTGGTGTATTTGCTTTAGCTTTTTACAAAATGGGAATACACTTTCAAATCGAAAGAGTTCCAGAATATTTGTTTGAATTATTTTCTTTAATATGTGGAGCAATTACTAGTTTCGCTATGTTGCTTTACATAGTTTACGTTAAATTAACAAAGAAAAATAAAGGCCCAAGGGCTGATAGAGCAGATAGCAATCTTTACGATGATTCAAGATTCTTAACTAAAAAAGAACTTGATGAAAAATACGGTATTCAAATAGGAAAGAACCGCTATGCTCCAGTTCTTTTAAAAAACATTAAAGACAATGTTGTTAATGGACTTGTTATTAATTCTGGATTAACTAGTAGTGGCGACTATTATTTTCATAGAACAAGTAATGTTCATAGTATAGTAGTAGGAACTACTGGAACTGGCAAAACCAAATTTATGCTCATTCCGACCGTTTTGATGATGGCGAAGAGTTCTAACAAGCCATCAATGATTGTCATCGATATTAAAGGTGAAATCATCGAAAAAACGTATAATACGTTGAATGAGAACGGATATGACATCCATATAGTTGATTTTAGAAGACCTGAAGTCTCTGAAAAATATAATCCTCTAGGGATTATTATCGACTATTACGATAGGTATATGGAAGATCCAATAAAGAATGTTGAAGCTCAATACCATTATGATAAAGAAATTAATCATCTTGCTGAACTGATATGTCCTTCAGATAAAAGTGCGGATGCTTTCTGGGCTACCGCAGGCCAAGGAATATTTAAAGCTATCGTCTATGGTATGTTGGAAGACTATGAAAAGGATAAAAGTCTTTCAGAATACGAAAGAACATTTACTAAGGAAAAGTTCACTTTTTCAACTATTGCTGAAATTAATAGAAAAGGTAATGCACAGTTTTTTAATTATTGGTTTACTAGACCACTTAATTCAAAAGCTAGAAAGTTAGCACAATCTCAAATATTATCTAACTATGAGCGTGGTGTTCCAAACAAAACGCTATTAAGTATTCTTTCAACATACACAACTGCTTTTGATAAGTTTGTTGATACTGCAAGTATTGATTTAACGATTAAAAGCGATTTTGATGCTTGCGACATTAAAAGAAAAGCTACTGCTTTATTCTTATTGTTGCCAGATGAAGACCGCTCTAAATATCCCTTAGCTAGTTTGATAATCAATCAAGCATACTCCTTACTTGTATTAGAAAGTCAAAAGACTGGTTTTAAAAATACAAGAGATGTTCACTTGATTTTGGATGAGTTCGCAAACCTACCAAGAATTTCGGAAATTGATAATTGGCTTTCCGTAGGTAGAGAAAGAAAACTTTTCATTTCAATTTTTATCCAAGCTGTTTCTCAACTTGAAGATAAATATGGAAAGGATTTTGCAAAAACAATCATTCAGAACTGTAATATGAAAATCATATTAGGTTTAGGCGAACCTGGTTCGATTGATTATTTCAAACACTTCTTTGGAACATATACGATTGTTTCAACATCCAGTTCACAAGGAGAAAGAGATAATAGCGGAAGTTCAAACCGCTCATTTAATAAAGCTGATTTGATTACTTCTTCACAATTTATGAATATGAAGCCTGGAGAGATTTATTTCCTAGAATTAAAACAACATCCAGGACACACAAATATTTTGCCTATATTTGACGAGAAGTTCCAAAAGCTACTAAATTTAAAAGAGTATGCTTTGGATCAACGACAAATATATGCAGTAAGCGAGCAAACTCGCAATAGCCACACTTATATTGTTTCTGATGATAGTAGAGTTCCAGACTCCAAAGAACAACGTCAAGGATTCTACAATCCAGAAGAACCACCAAAAGTGGAAGAAGAAACGGTTAAAGTAGATGGCCAAATTGATGAACCTGTGCCTCAAGAGTATGAGGTTGGAACTGATGAAGATCCATTCGGTAACAGTGCGTTCTCAATTCTAAATGATATAGAAGAGAGTAAAACCGAAATAGGGGATAAAAAGGCCTAATTATTGATAATATCAATAATTAATGGTATAATATAGACGGGGGAATATAGTTATGAAAAAATTATTCTTATTACTCACAACTTTAATGCTATCGGCCTGTGGTGGGCCTAGCTCAAATTCAAGTTCTGGCGGAAATGACAAGCAGAACTTTATTTACGATACTTCGGGCAATCTAATCGATGGGAAAGTATCCTTGCTTTTGGTTGATATGGAAAAAACATTAAAAGCATACGAAACATATAGTTCAAAAAAAGAATTAAGCAACGCTGAGAAAAATGCATATTATTATGACATTATGAAACTTAATTCTAAAGAATTATGCCAAATTGCTTATGATACCGAAAAGTCTGGTTCTTTTGCCTATTCTTTCAACATAGAAAAGACACTTGGTTCTTATATGCAAAACAGTGAGTGTTTAGATTCTACAAAAGCAAAACTTTTAATCAGTTTCGTTCCAGATAATTTTGGTTCAGACATAAAAACTGTTAGGCTATCTAATTTTGAAATGAAAGTAAAAATTGAATACAAATTTAACACAGGTCACGGTATTAGAAATATTAGTAGAGAAAAAAGCGGATCTGGCGATATATTGAGTGATGATTTTGCAAAAAACGATCGCAAATTCAAAAACAGCATTGCTATCGGAACACTTACAGATGCAATTATGGAATCCGATGAAGATTATAAAAGAATTGAAGGCGATGCAACACTCACTTTTAGTGGCACATTAACCGCTAAATTTTAATTATTTACTGCTTTGGGAGAACGTATTATGACAGATTTTAATAATTCGTTTGATATGAACGGTTGGGGTATTTTTGACTGGGATCGCTTTCCAGGAATGATTGGCTCTTTAATTTTAAATTTAATTCAATGGTTGTGCTTATTTGTTTACTTTTTAGAAAGCATTTTCTGGACTTTAGTTAGAGGCATAAAAGTTGGAGAAAACCGTGGAAAACCAATATATAAGAACCTCTTAGATGCTATTTTGTTTGATGGAGATAAAATATTTGATTTTAAAAACAATGTAATTGGCTCTTTAATGATTTTATTTATAATCATAGGCTTGGTTTTAATTATTTTAATGAGTGTTATAGCTGTTTTTAAAAGTCATTTGTCAACAAAGGAAGAAGATAAAAATCCGAAAAATGTAGTTCTTGGTGGAATTAAAGCTGTAATTTTAATGGTTTTATTTCCAGTTATTATTTACTGTGTTTTAAAAGTAACAAACTCTTTAGTAGATGCAGTATGTATTTACAATAAATTTGATACAGATGTTAAAACATCATTAGCAAACAAAATTTTCTTTATGTTTGCTAATAGTGGCGGTCAAACCGCTATGTGGTATGATGCAAACGGTAAACCTTTATTCTCTTTTATGTTAGGAGAAACTTGGTTAACTTCAAAAGGTGATGCTGAAACTACAATATGGCAAATATTAAATAGTTCTAGTACAGGAAATTTCGTAGGTTATGATACTGCAAACATTGGTAATTATGATTATTTGTTTGCTATTCTTGTATTAATTGTTTTAATGATTGGCTTATTTAAAGCAATTATGCTTTTAGGAAAGAGAATATTTGATGTTATTGTTCTTTATGTCATTGCTCCATTCCCAATAGCTTGTGTTCCAAATGATGATGGTAAACGGTTTGAAATATGGAAAGACACCATTATATCAAAGATACTGGCATCGTTTGGTATAGCGGTAGCATTTGCTATTTATTTAGTTGTTATAACTGAATTAGGAGAATTGTTTGCATCAATATCTCCAAAATTTAAAACTTTAACTTTAACTGTTGATGATAACGGAACATTTAATACTGGTTCAATTTTAACGATAGTTTATGTTCTTATTTTAGTGTCTGGTGGACTTGCTATTCCTGCAATGTATACTATGTTGGCAACACTGGTTTCTCAAAGTGCGGGGCAACTTGCACAATCCGACTTACAAAACGCAAATGCAGATATGGCATTTATGCAAAGAGGTGCACACGCTATTGGAGCGGGAGCACTTTTTGCAGCCGATAAGACTGGTGTTTTAGGACTTGCTAAGAATGTTTTAATGGGTAAAGCGAACCCACAAAACGGTCAAAGCAATGTATCTAATGCCTTAGCTTCTGTATCAAGTTCTTTAGGTGGATCAAGTGGTGGCAGTGCTTTAGGCTCAGCATCAAATGGTAGTAGAGGTAAATTATCCGCAGTCGGTCAAATTACTGGCTTGAATCAAGGCTTAGCGGGTGTTGGCAAAAAAGTATTAAAAGGCGGACTTACGGTAGGTGCACTTGGCTTAACTGGTATGGGTTTAGCTCCAGCATTAGCTATTGCTGGTGGTATTGGTATGGCTCAAAGCGGTGGCTTTTTAGGTGCAAAAACTGCTTTCAATAAGATAAAAGATAAAAAACTCACTGCTCAACAACAACAAAAGGAAAATCAAATTGCAGAGAAAGTAAACGAAGCTCTACAAAACTATGGAGATAAAAAGAAACTTGGTTTAATCAACAAAGATATTCAAAAACTTGGTGGCAAACCAGTTGATAGTGCATTTGTTTTAAATAAACTTCAACAAGATAAGGACGAAAAGAAAGCTAGTGCAATCGCAAAAGACTTGCACGTTGACATTCCACATCCAGAAGTTAAAACAAAAGAAACTCCTAAATCCGCTGATGATAAGTCATTAGATGGATTCAAGATTCCTACTAAAAAATAGGGGGTAATGTATGAATAGAATCGTTCCAGGTAAAACAAATCAAAAATTACCTATAATCTTAAAATTTAATATCTTTGATATTATTTACATTCTTGTTGGACTTGCAGTTATAATCACAACGCTTTTAACAATGATGGCTTTCAATGTAAAACCATTTGCAATTATTGCAGGTGTAGTAGTTTCAGAAGCAGTAATTTTCCTTATATTATTAGCTCAAATTACTGAATACCGCTTGTATTGGTATATTAGACATCTTATTTTGTTTGTCTTTAGTAAGAAAAAATATGCTGAAAGCACATTAGAAAATCAATTAGGTGTTTCTTTTAAAGATAACTATGTCTCTACTGAGGCGGGTGTATATTCGAAAGTAATCGAAATTAAAGGAATTGATTTTTCTCTTATTAGTGAAGCTACACAAGATTTAAAAATTAATCAATTAGCAGTAGTTCTAGGAAATATTGATAAAGGCAAGATTGTTAAATTAGATAAGCCTATTTCTTTCTTAGATAAATTGGAAGATGTCGATAAGAGATTAATTGCTTTTACCGAAGAATATGACAAATTATCTGATGAAGAAAAGAAAGATCCAAACAATATTAAAGCAAGACAATTAGAAACTAGAATTACAGCTTTAACAATCGACCATAATGTTTTTATGTCGGCTGAAGAATCCAAAACTATCAAAAGTAATTCCTACTTTTTAGTTTTATATAACGAAAACATCGGAAACTTGAATATCGATGTTGAAAGAGCAATCCGCTTATTAAATAATATGGGATTGTTCTCATATGAATTAGATTCTAGAGAAATAAAACAGTTCTATGCTACTTTCTTTGATACAGAAGAAAATAAAGATGGAAAATTGATTTTCCCTCAAACAACTGAAAAATCTCGCTATCTAATTCAAAATAATAAGAAAGTATGCGTGCATACGTTATGTGATTTACCTTATGTATTAGGTAATGGTTGGCTTTCTGATATTGCAAATATTGAAGGTGTAAAGTTGGTTGTTAACTTTAAGAATTGTTCAAATCTTGCAAAAGCTACTAAAAACATTAATAAAAAGATTGTTTCGTTGGGTGCTTTGCTCCTACAAAAACAAACTGAATCCGATAGGATGGAAATTAATGCTCAAATTGAAGGTTTTAGACATTTGCTTGAACAATTAAAGTTCTCCAAAGAAACACTTCATACTTGCGACATTATGCTTATCTATGAATATGATAAGAAAACAATTAAGAATATTAACTCTATTTTAAAGAGCACTTGCAACGCTAGATTGGATGCTCTTACATTTAGACAAATGGAAGTATTTATTAATACTTTCCCACATTTACAAAGTAAAAATGTTAAATATATGCAAAGAGACTTCCAAAGTTCTACGTTTGCGGGTTCGTTCCCATTTATTAGTGATTTATTCATTGATAAAAAGGGTGATTTCGTTGGTGAAAACTCTGGGCCAGTATTCTTTGATATGTGGCAAAACCTTAATGGTGGCCCAGGAACAAGAACCAATGCAAATATGATGACAATCGGTGCATCTGGTAAAGGTAAATCATATCTTCAAAAGATTTTAATTAAAAATCAATTAGCAAGAGATACAAAGATTTTCATTTTAGATCCAGAAAACGAATATTCGTATATTGCTAATGAATTTGGCGGAGAAGTTATCGATGTAGTTGGCGGTGAAATGAGAATTAATCCGTTTGAATTAATTCCAGAAATGGATGAAAACGGTAACGTATCATCGGGTTTTGGTTTGTTATCACAACACTTAGCTTTCTTAGGAAGTTTCTTTAAAGTGGTTCTTCCATATTTAACAGACTTTACAAGACAAGTATTGCAAAACGAATTAAAAACTATTTATGCAAATAAAGGCATTTATCCAGTTGGATATAAAAATCCAAAAGATAAAAATGCAAAAGTAGTATTATTCAAAGATGCAAATCTTAAGCCAGAAGATTATCCAACATTTACAGATGTCATTAATTATTTCAACAAAATTCCACTAGAAGGCAAAACAACGCAAGTTGTAGAATCTATCGTTGAACTACAAGCGTTTTTGAAAGATTTTGAAAACGATAAAGATGGTCAAGGTAGATATGGCATCTTATGGAATGGGCCAACAACTATATCATTAGATAACGATTTTGTTGTATTTAATTTCCGTGGTTTAGATAACGGTAGCAGTGATGAAATTAAAAACGGTCAAATGTTGTTAATTACAAAATATCTAAACAGAGAAATTATTAATAACTACGAAATTAATCTTCACGTTAAGAAAGATGAAGCTAAAAAAGTTGTTCTATTGGTTGATGAAGCTCATAACTTCATTGATCCAGAGTTCCCTGTTGCTTTGGATATGATGAAGAATATGGCTAAGAGAATCAGAAAATATAGTGGTTCTTTATGGGTTGCTACTCAAAATATTGCAGACTTTGTTGGCTTTGACATCAACACAAAAACAAAAGCAACTGCGGTTATTAATAACTGCCAATACACTGTATTATTTGGTTTAAAACCTAATGATATTGAACAAGTTAAGGAGATGTATGCAAAAGCATCCGCTGGAGCATTGACCGAAGAAGAAATAAATTATTTAGCTACTGCTGGTCAAGGTGATGCGTTATTAATGATTGATACTTCTACAAGAATTTCATTCCACGTTACATTAAAGGATAGAACTAACGAAACTCCGTTAATTCTTCCAGTTGAATATTCATCAGAAGATGATAAAAATGTAAGTGAGGGAGAAGTGGCTGAAGAAGTTATTCAAAACGCACAAGAGAATCAAGAAAAAGTAACAAGCGAGGTATAGCCTGGCTAATCGAAAGGAGAATTATGGAAGAAGAAAGAGAAGTTCTAGTTCTAGACGAGCTTAATAAATATATTAAGAAATTGTTAGCCAACAAAGAGAGTGTTTTAGCTAGTTCTATCGATTTTAAGGACGATTACGAGAAAACGATAGTAATTGATTCAATCTGCTATTATTCACGCTCTAGAGAGGCTGTTTATACGATAGAAAAAATATATAAAAAGAATTTTTATCTAATAGATTATCCTTTCGATATAAAAATTAGCTTGAAAGTGATTCACGAATTAAAAATTAAGAAAGAATACTACATTCCAGTATCAAATTGGCAAAAACAGTTTGAGCTACGCAAACTTGATCGTGATTATCAAGTAGGACACTTTATTAAGTTTAATATCATTAATGAAGATGGTTCAATCGAACCAAGCAATGATATTTATAGAATCACATATATTCTAAAAGATGTTCCAGAGTATGGCTTACAACCAGGATATGGAATTTTAGGTATCACTAGAGTTTATTAAAAGCGTAGGTTTTCTTACGCTTTTTATTTATAAAATAAATAAAAAGTGGTATAATATAAGTGTATTCAAAGGAGACTTAAAACATATGGAAAAAAGAAAGATCACTGAAGAAGAACTTGCTGAGAGAAGAAAGAATATGCGTGATGCAGAAATTTTAGCAAGCCTTGATAATAATTCTGAATATAGCGAAGAATATATCAATTTAAAGAATCAATATCTTAATGGCGAGATCACAATCGTAGAACTTAAGAAAAAGTTTTTAGAATTATGACATATGAACAATACATTTACTTCGATACTAAAAAAACCAACGGAAAACAAGTTTTAAAAAACAAGTTGGGTATTTTTGATTCTTCTGAATTATCAAAACAAGAAAGAATAATTACCGAAATTAATTTAGCAAACGTAAATGCTTATCCTAAAGGCAAGTTTGATAAAGCTCATTTTGTTAAATTTCATAAATACCTTTTTGGAGATATTTATCCGTTTGCGGGTGAATTTAAAAAATGGGATTTAGGAAAAGGACAAGAGGTTCTAGGCGGTTATTCAGTTCGCTATTGTCCTGTTCAATATATAGAAAGTTCCATTGATGATTGTTGTAATAAATTAAAAGCTCTTAAAAAAGAAACTCCTATAAATGAGTTAGCTAAACAAATTGCTGATAATTGGGCTTATCTGTGGCAAACGCACGCATTTTATGAGGGCAACACTAGAACAACGGCATTGTTTATGACTGAATTGTTAAAGTCAAAGGGTATTGAATTTAATAAAGAAGTTATGGCAAGAAGTTATCACGATTTCAGAAATGCATTAGTTCTATACACAATTCAAAAAGAAGATAAATTAAACAGCCTAATTTTAGAAGGCTTACAGCCAGTTATATCAAAAGAGATTAAAAAAGAAGGGGATAACATTATGAACGAAAGCAAAAAGCCAGGCAATCCTATCAAATTGCCTAAAACCTCTAAGGAATATAATGATTACATAGTCAATATGTTCTTAGAACAGTTAAATCAGCCACCAGAAGAATGGGTGAGAGGATGGGTTTATGCATCCAATCAGCCGAAGAACGGTCTTTCTGGAAGAAAATATACAGGCATAAACAGTTTTGTTCTTTCTATGTATATGGCATCACAACAAACATCTGATCCAAGATTTTACACAGCGGGCCAAGTATTCGGCAGTGATAGAAAAATCACTGTGAATAAAGGCGAAAAAGCGGCGGTCGTAATATCAACATATCTTTTTAAGTATAAAGACTTATCAGATGGTTTGATTCATTTACAACATTTTGAGAAATTAGATGAATATTTGAATAAACCAGAATTATATGAAGTATTACCACCAGAGAAAAGAATTGCAATAAAATATACAGTCTTATATCACGCAAAACAACTAAGTGGCATTGAACCATATAAGGAAGTTCAGCGTGAAGAAAGACAATTAGATCCATTTGTGGCAGAAGCATTAAAAGCAATGAATATTCCGTTGTATGAAAATATTCGTGCTAGATGTCCTTATTTTACAGAATCTGGTGGAGAAAAAATTTGTATTCCACCAATGAAAAACTTTGTTGGTCAAGAGCAACTAGATTCAGCTTTGCTTCACGAATTAATTCACGCTACTGGAACCGAGAAACGATTAAATAGAGATACATTAAAAAACTATTTCGTTTCGACCGACATTAGAGCTAAAGAAGAACTTGTTGCAGAATTAGGAGCGGTTTTTGCTCTACAAGAGACTAATGTTAAAGTTACAAAGCCAGCTGATATTAAGAATCACGTTAGTTATGTTCAAAGTTGGAAGAACCACATCCAAGAAAAGAATGGTATTGAATACTTAAAAGAAGCTATTAATAAAGCTCAAGAGGCATCCAACTATTTGTGCGGTTTAACATTAGAAAGAATAAAAGCTAAAGAAGAGCAAAACCGTGAGAACAAAAGCAACTATTGTATGTTGATGGAAACATTAAAATATAGCGAGAAACATATTCTAGATTGTGGTGTTGAGATTGAAAGAGCGGATGGTGGCTTGTGCTATAAACAAGACGGAAAGCGTCTTTATGTAGTATTTTCTCCAACCACAAAGAAAGAAGACTCTTGCAAATTAGTAGCAGAAGAGGGTTTTCCAAATCATTATAGAATCCCTGTTATTGCAAGAGATGTTAAGGATTGGGATTTAATTGACAAAGAAATATGGAAATGTTTGGATGAATCCAAATATAAAGAACACGAAAACAATAAAGAGAGGGAAAGATAATATGAACGAGTTTATTGTTATTTCAATTAAACCAGATGGCGCAAGAGTATGCTCAAACATCAAAACTGGGGAAACAGTGGTGTTTGACAAAGATTGTGGCATCGATGAAAAGGTTGGGGAAAAATTTGAAATTGAGATCCAAGAAAATTAAAGTCCAGGAGTCCTGGGCTTTTTATTCAAAAGAAAAAGGCATTTAATTGCCTTTCTTTTTATTTATCACTTGTAACAAAGCGTTTTTAATTGCGCCTTGCTTACTAGGTTGACTGTCAAGCCAATCAATTATAGCTTTATCAGTCTTTCTGTTGAGCTTAATTGAAATCCTAGTAGTATTTTCTTTGTCATACTTGTTTTGAGGTTCAAATGCCATATTTTTAATTAATCAGTATAAACAACTACATAGTGAATATGAAAATTTGAATTATTAGTTACATTTTCGCATTGCATTGAAATTATATTTTTGCCTAATAACTCTTCTTTCATAAGTTCAACACTTTTACAATGGCAACGACTATATTCGCTACCTGGGTTATCGTAATGATGCGAATCACAATAGATAGCATAGTGTTGAATTTTGTTTTCTTGGGATTCTGGTTTACCGCCACAAGCAGTTAAACAAGTTGCCATTAACAAAGACAATAAGATTTTTTTCTTCATATAAAACTCCTTTTCTAAAATTGTTCCCCTTCTCTTACAAACCTTTCACCATTCCAAGTTTCTAAATAAAGAATCCTTGTTTGTGGATCACGAGTTAATCTTTGTTCGCCAATAACATAGAAATCTTTGGCAAAACCTTTCCAGCGTTTCCACATTGAGCGAGGAAGAATTAGTTTTCTCCCTGGGCGGTAGAGATGACCGCTCGCAGTTTCATCCCATTGTTCTTCAGAACGATAGATTTTTAATATTTCTGGAGGTGTATTTTTAAGTCCTTCTTCGTTCAATACTTTTTCTTTACATAAAAATTCTAAATAATCTTCTTCACTGTATTTTTTAACCATAAACCTATTCCTTCATAAATCTTCTACGCTTTCTAGCAGTGTTTTTAATACATAGAGATATTACCTCTTTTAATTCTTTTGAATGTTCTAATAAATAAGGCCTTTCATCTCCATAGTTATTGATGTAGAAATTGTAAAATACTTCAGCATCCGCATCTGTATTTTTAAAAGTGCGACTACTATGTAATATAGACATAATACTATGATAGATATTAGGCTTATGGTTCAGCACTAAATTCTTAGCTTCTTTTGATAATGGATTTAGATATGCATCATCATCAAAACTATGATTATCAGATAAACCCAGGATTGACTTACCTTTATTTGTATAAGAGCCAATTTTAGCTAAAGAATAAAGCTGATCCAAATTAGAACAATTACATCTTGATAAAATACTATTAATAGTATTTTCTCTTTCTTTCATTAGAAGTTCTTCTACTTCTTCAACAGTGTAAAACTTGCTTTCCATATGATTCTTTTCCAAACTAGAAATATTATATAATAGGTAATACCTATTTACTATATTAATTATATATGATATAATTAATATAGATAAAAGGAGACTTACAAATTATGTGCGAAAAGGATCTATTTCAATCAATTCATCTAGAAAAATCTATTTCTTATCCTCATATCCTAGAGGCTATTTCGTATTACAAAGAATCATTTAAGAATCTTTCGGTTGATTCAGAGCACCAAACAATCGAATACAAAGAATCTTTTATGTCAAAAGAAGATTTTATTTCTTTGAAACATATTGAGGATATGCTCGGAAAGAAAAACATTCCAAACCCAATTACTTACTTATCAATTACAGATAAAATCTTTCTTTATAAAGTTTTAAACGCTTACGATAACTCTCTTCGTGATAGTTTAGCTTGTAATGAAAGTCTTTTAAATGCAATCAATGATGATTTAAGCAGAATCGTTGAAGAAAACGATGCAAAAGAAGCTCAAAAAGAGAAGAAGTCTAAGTTCACTGATGAACAAATGGTTAAATACAATCTCGTTCAAAACAAGAAGTTCTTAGCAGAAGCAAAAGTTAATTCCTACGATAGAATGACAATTTATAACACAATCAAAGAATGGTTTGAAAAATTCTTGATCAACTGCAAAGATAATAGAAAAGCAAAAACTTATTCTTTACAATCTGAGAATTATAAATTTGATATTCTTGCAAAGTTGGGCGAGAACAAAGAACAAATTTATAAAATTACTAAAGCGGAGCATAAATAATGATTCTCGCTATTAAATATCTAGATGATAATACATACGATAGATGTGGATTCAACGCTGATGGAAACTTATATGTCTTAACTGAAATAAAGGTTCAAAGAGGTATGGGCCACCAAAAAGCAAATGAATTAATCATCCAGGGAATGAATAAAAAGAGAATAGATGCCTGGCTTGAAAGTCACAATGCAGTTATAGTTCAAAGAGATACAGAACCTACATATCGAGTTCTTGATTCATAGGAAGGGGAAAATATGAAATTCTATCTAATAAATGAAAACGGTGCGAGCGTTATTGATATACCAAACACCGATGAAGACATCGACAAAGCTCTTAATTTTAAAGATGGTTATGGTAGTAGAAATTATGCTCACGTTCAAGTAAGTGGTTTTTCTTATTTAGCCATTGTATGTGATATGGGGAAACCAATTAATTTGCCTGTTTCCGCAGTTCCACAAAAAATAGCTTATACAACTACAAAAGATACCATTCCAGAACCATTTTTAGTAGGCCCTACATTAATCGGCCTACACGATGAGAGTATAGGTTTTATGGATTTGCTCGACAATGACATCGAACGCTTAATACACGCAACTGTTGATATTCCTCATCCCAACAATGCTAATACTTATAAAAAGATACTAATTATAGATTAATATGACTAAGGCAAAAATACTCAGCATCGCATACAATTCTTTAAAAACACGTCACATTCCAGAAAATATTAGAAGACTGGAAGGCTTTGATGACCTCAAAGATTCTATAATTAAGAATGATTTCACAATATTTGAAACTTATATTTGCATTTGTGGATCACAATTATCGCTAGAGTCTAAAGGCAAGTTACAAGAAAAAGAAGCTATTAAAACAATTATTGATTATTTAACCAATGATTCAGCTACTAGCTTTGAATTAGCACATTACATAATCAAGAATAGATACCAGGAGGATTATTATGGATAAAGAACAAATCATAAAAGACACAATGAATCATTTTGAAGAATTATCAGTATCTGAACAAAAAGCAATGCTCAGACTTTTTGTTGATATGTATATTGAAATGTCTGAAAAGAGAGAAGATCCATCTAAGACCGAGGAAGACAAAAAGATGATTTCTTCTAACATTCAAAACTATGAGATGGTTATTAATTTAATGACTAAACAAACGCTTCCAGATAAAATCCAAATGATTCCTACTCTAAGAGAATATTTGCTAAAGGAAGGTAAAAAACTTTTAGAAGGTGATAAAAATAGAGAGGAATTAAACTAATGTATAAAAGCACTAAAGCACGAAATAAAGATAAGAACTTAGAAAAGCTAGAACGTAGTCTTGAAAAGTTAACTAAGGACATTTCTAAACTTGCAGAGCAATCTTTAAATAAACAAATTAATACAGCATTAGAAATAAATAAAAAGGAATCAGGCAAGATTCAAGAGCAGTTAGGAGAAAAATATGAAAAAGAAAATAGAGATTGAGATTGATATAAATAAAATATTCAGTAAAATGAATACTTCCACACTAGTTGTTCCTACTGCTTTAACTGAATTACCTGGCTGGTCAATATTCGAAAAAGCGATAAAAGATGAGGATTGGAATATCTTCGTTTCAGCTATAAATTTAGTTGCCGAAAATTATCTGAAAAAGCATACGAAAGAGAAAGCACATATGAAGATAGAAGACGTAATTTCTACAATTCTCTATTGCTACAATTTCGATGATATAACAATAAACAAAATAAGGGCTGTTGTTTTATCAGAATTAAATAAAGGTATGTTTGAATTTAAAGATCTACATTCAATGAGGTATTGCGGATGAGATATATTATCAAAAGAGTTGGTCAAGAACCAACATTTGTCGAAACTGATGACTCAGCTCCTTGGAGTGCATTGTGCTCAAAATCTCATTTAGGTTCTTTATACGGTTTTTGTGATACAAGACCAATAGGAATTACAAAAGATAAGAAAGCCATTATATATGTAATGTTTGATGATAATGGCTATTTTTTAAGAGAAAAACTTGGCTACAACTGTAACATTCCTTCTGAAACAACAGCTTTTGAAAATAAATTATATGGAGATATTTTATTTTTAAGAGCTTCAAGAACTGGCGAGGGTGAAACACTCAATATAGAAGATGATGATATGGAATTAATTTTAAATAAAATTTTCACATCTAAAAGTGAGGAAAATTAAAAAATGATAATAATATTAGCTGAAAAGCCAGATATGGCTAGGAAGATTATGTCTTCTCTAACAGATAATTGTCAAAAATTTGATGGATATTACTCCAACAAAGAATACATTTTTACTTATGCATTAGGGCATTTAACAACACTTGTTATGCCAGACAAGTTAAATTGTATCTATGTTAACTGGGGTGATATTAGTCAAATCCCTTTTCACTTTGAAAACATACCTTTAATGATTAAAGATGATGCGAAGGATCAATTCCACAATATTAAAACTCTTCTATATAAGTTTCCTAATGCTGAATTGGTTAATGCTTGCGATGCCGATGCAGAAGGAGAACTTATTTTTAGAAATATTCTCCAAGTATCTGGAGCAAAGCCAAAAAACATCACTAGAATGTGGATTAATTCAGCTACACCAGAAGGAATCAAGCAAGCGTTTGACCAACGTAAGCCTAGTTATCTATATGACAACATAGGCAAGCGTGCGAAAGGAAGAAGCTACGGTGATTACCTTATCGGTTTAAACGCATCTCGTATCGCATCATATTACTTTACACAAGCTAAAATGAAGTTATCAGTTGGAAGAGTTCAAACCCCAACTTTAAAAATGATTGTCGATAGAGAAAATGAAATTGCAAACTTCTCTTCAGTTGAACATTTTAATTTATATGCCATTGTTCAGAACAACGGTAATTCTTACAAATTCAAATATCTAAATAAAGACAAATCTTATTTTGATAGTCACGAAGAATTAGTTAAGTTTGCTCGTAGTGTTGGCATCGGAACAGCCGATGTTATTAAGAACGAATTAGAAAATTTCAAAGAAGATCCACCAATGCTTTTTTCATTGAGTGACTTACAAATTGAAATGAACAAAAGACACGGAATGACCGCCCAGGAAGTTCTTAATATTTGCCAAACACTATACGAAAAATATAACCTTACTACTTATCCAAGAACCGATGAAACTCGTGTATCAGAAGAGTTCGCTTTATTAGCAAAAAAGAAAATTAAAAACCTTTCAATTTTCAAAGATGCGGTAAATGAAATCGTTGCTAATAACTGGTCAATATCGAACAAAGTTTTAATGGATGGCGGTGACGTTGGAAGTCACGAAGCTCTATCTCCAACATTCATTTCCGATGAAGAAATTTTGCCTAAATTAAATCAGAAAGAAAGAACTGTTTATGAGGCAATAACTAAACGATTTATTGTAGCTTTTTTTCCATCAGCTGAGGGCCAAAAACAAAAGGTGGTCATTAGTAAAAATGATGCTGAATTTTCTTGGAGCAGTAAAGTCTATATCAATAAAAGTTTCTTGAAAATTTTAGATCCAGAAATCAACGATGAAGACAAGAATGAAGACATCGAACCAGATGCCGAAATCACTCTAAATGTTGTTGATGGAAAAGTTCAAATTACTGATTTACAAGCTAAGAAAATTAAGCCAAAACCACCAGCTCATTTTTCAGAAGCTACACTCATTGCATCAATGAAAAATCCATCCAAATATTTAGATGAAGAAGAGGACAAAAAACTTATTAAGAAAGTTGAAGGAATTGGCACTGAAGCAACTAGAGCAGGTATCATAGAAAACTTAAAGAAAATACAGTTCGTTGAGGTTAAGGGAAAGAAGATATTACCTACACAAAAAGGTATATCTTTGATTAACTCAATACCTAATAATTGTATGATAAAAAGTGTAAAGATGACTGCACAATTCGAGAGCAAACTTGCAGAGATTGAGAAAGGTAATTACACGGTTGAAGAGTTCTTAAATGACTGCAAAGAATCATCCATTAATTTTAAGAATGAATGTTCTAAGGTAGTTGCTAAATCTGAAAACTTTATTAATCAAAAAGTTATATGTAAGTGTCCTGTGTGTGGTGGTAATATTTGCGATACCAAATTCTCATATCGTTGTAATAAATGTGATGCAAAAATTAGCAAAGATAGGTTCAAAGAATATGGTAAGGACAGCATAACTATCAAAGAGGCAAAAGAGCTGTTTACAGCGGGCAAAACTAAAGAGCCTTGTAAACTCACGTTCAAGAAGAATAAAGAGCCAGTAGAGTGCTATTTAGTCTATGAACATTTACCAGATAGTCAATATTCCAATTCATTAAAATTTGAATTTATTAAAAAGAAAAAAAGCCGATAGGCAAGAAAGATTTTTGGACTCCAAAAATGAGAAAAGGAAAAGCGGTTGCTAGTGTAGCTGCTTTTAATTTTTAATGAGCTACTAGCGAAGTAAAAAATGGCCTTTGAGTGGGAGCACTTGCAGATTTTTCAATAAAAAAGCGTGTCCGAAGGAGAGTTAATTTGGTTGCGTTTTGCTCCAATTTGCTCCAAGTGCTTATGCTCTTTTGAATTGTGAATATTGATAGACTTTTGCAGTAAAACGATACTATGGTATAATAGTAGTGGGAACGGAAAAAGGAATACTAAATATGAATGATGAAAACAAAGAAAAGAAGGTAACACTAAGAGTGAGACCAGGAACAAGAATATGGAAGCTCTTGGAAGAAAATCCAAGTCGAACATATTCAGATACAGTAACAAAATGTCTTGAAGATTACCTCGATATATTAGAGGGAATCAAAACTGTTCCAAATAGGACAATAACTCTTCAAGGTGATACGATTACATTGAAGAAGATTTCCAAAGATATGGAACAAATAAAAAAACTATTAGAACCTGTTGAAACTTACTTCATTAAAGAAGTTGTAAAACAGAATAAAGAAAACTAAAAGAGGTCATCTGAAGCCTCTTTTTTTGTCGGATGAATAATACGGCATTAAGAGGTTCTTGATGACTCTCAGCGGGGTTGGCGATGCAATCGGGTTGATCCGAGTTACAAATACAAAATTTCTCCTTCAGTTGGTAGGCACGAAGGTGAAGGAGAAAGTGATTATAGCTTGAATAAAGTCTAGAATCACTATCCCCTTTCATCCGAGTTTTGGGGGGAGGATCAGCGAAGATGTAAATCAAGCACGATCCGTGTGAACGAAGGGGAAAAGAATTTTTGTATGTAGGTTAAGACGAGGATCATAGGCAACTGGTAGGCAAGCAAGCCGTATAGTTGTCAGTTAAGACGAGTAATACGAGATGCCGAAACGATTCGTTCAATTAGAATATTGTAAAGATTATAATTCGTTCTGAATCGTGAAGTTTTGAGGCTAAGAGAGGCTCAAAATTGGGGAAGAAAATCTACGATCGTAGTCGTGGATTTTTGTGGGTAAGGGCGGGCAGTAGGAACACAGTGACTCTGGGCACAACCGTTCTTATGGCTCATAAAATTTTTGGAATAAATTTTGTGGCTTTATGAACTGTCGGCTTGAAGGGAAGGCATACTTCTGAGGCAAGAAGTTGGGTTCTCACCAACGAGCGTGTTTTTCCATTTTCGACCAAGCGAGTCGGTGAGTGGCAAAAGCGGGTAGGCGAACAGTTTTATCCCCCCCTTTAAAACTGTTTGGGGGAAGGATTTTTTGAATGAAAAATCTGTGGCTAAATGGGTAGGCGACAAGCAGAGCGAAAAATCTGATCGGTGATTATTGAATAAGAATCGCACGATCGGATTTTTTTCTCTGTGATAGTTGGGGAAGTTATCGTCATTGTTACTAGCGTTTACGATTGTTACTATGACGAAAAACAGCGTGGCCAAGCGAGGGAAGGCAATGCAGTTAATGGAGTGTCTCACTTCCTATTAACGAAATTGGGTTTGCTGTTGAGAAACAGCGTGGCTGAGCGGGGAGTCAGGGCGATGCAATCGGGCTACTAGCTGAGTATAGTTCGTGCGATTTGAAATTTATTTCGAATTACAAAGAACCTGTGTCAACAGCATAGCTAGAGGCAACATACTTGGGTGTGGCAAGCAGGACAATTATAACTATGACTTGTCCTGGGGGAACGGCAATAAAAGTTCGGGCTAGGCGAACGCTATGGGTTAGACGATCTGCGAGTAAAAATGGAAGGCTTTCCTTTTTTCTTCGTGAGATCGTATATAGGCAAATGGCATCGGGATACCTGCTAAAGTGAGAGCAGGTATGGCGGTCTGTTGAGACAATGATTTTAAGCTGGCAATGCAAGAATATTAAATAAATAAGATTATTGCATAAGAGCTTTAAATAATGGTTTGGCTTAATTGGTCTGGCGAGGGCAGAATAACATCGCCAGAGTAAGAAGCAAAACTCGAAACAGCGGGGTAAGTGGAGTGGAGCGAGTTTTGGTTTGAGCGGAACGAATAAATGGGTGTGGCAGGCTTATTTCTCCTTGTATTTAGCCTTGGCCGTAGAGTTCAAGGTTAAATGATAAAACAAGCTGAGAAAGAAGCGGGCGTTTGCTTATGTTGGTGAAATTGTCTGGAGGAAGTCCAGAAAATAGAACCACAGAAGTCAAACGAGGGCAAAAGTCGTAAGGGTTGGCAGTAGGAGCAAAATGCGACTCTGGGTGAATAAATTTTCCTACTTCCACTTTCTGCTAAAACTCAGCTTGAGCTGACTTTAGCAATCTAACAAATGTAGCGTGATACGCTTTGCGAAAAAACGGCCTATTGTTAGATTGGTTTTCTATCAAAGAAATGCTTCTAGGAAAATAGCTAACCAGGAAAAAACGCTGGCGATAACCAGCATTTTTGCCAGGTTTGTGTTTATTCGAGGCTTACGGCATCGGGCTATCTGTAACTGGTTTACAGATTGGGCGAAACGGTTGCAGAAAATGAATCTAAGCTGGCAATGCAAAAATTGTATAAGAGCTTTGTATGAGTAGTTTGGCTTAATTGGTCTGGCGAGGGAAGAATAACATCGCCAGAGCAAGAAGCAAAATTCAAAACCGTTAGGGAAAATGGCATCGGGCATACTTTTGAAGTATGGGCGGAGAACAGAAACAGTTCGTGTTTCTGAGTGAATTAACCGTATGCATCCAACAATCTTGTGAGTTTCTTCTAGAAACCAGAATTGTTAGGAGAAAAAGAGATAATGAACGATTCGAGGGTTATTGAGTTGGGTGTGGCAACGGCTAAAGCCAAGGGCAACTCCCAGAATCAAAGATGAAGGCAACGGTTTTTAATCTAAAAAATCATCAACACGGAGATGACGGAGCATCTAAGTGTGGATGATGAAACTAGCTTTTCGGATCTAAAAATCATCTCATTCTGGGATGGTGGGCTAATTGTAAGGGTAGGCAGTAGGAGCAAAATGCGACTCTGGGTAGAAAATTTACGATTTGCTGTTTTGCTTTGTGCCTTAACAGCAAAGAATAAATAGAAAAATAAAATATCTGTGCAGAGAATCGAACAGATCTTTTACCTGTAAAGCTCTTTTTAGAATAAAATCAGAGCTTGAAGGTTGCAAAAAAATGCAATTTTTCGGTTTTGGCGAACAACAATGTTTTTAAAATAAAAATTCAAACAATATAAAGCTAGAAGTTTCGGCTTCCAGATTTAGATTGAAAATATTTGGGAAGATGTAGCTGTCTTTAGAAGATACATCTGATTAACTACGAAGGAGATGTAGCAATTTTAGTGATACATCCACGGAGTAGACTCAAATGTTTGTTTTGAACATCCATCTTATTTGATGGTTTTGGATGATACGGAGTGTCATCTAAGGACGTTTTCTCCATCATTATTGATGGAATAAACGCACGGCTGAGTGCCTAAAAATCAGATGGAAACTGCATTGTTGTTCTAGTTTCTTAGGGCCTGGCATTTCTTTCTAAAAGAATGGGGGAATCACGTTGCGATCAGACTTCACTATCGTTGAATGTCATATTTGGTCAAAGATGACAAGCACACGATCAGAATAAATGAAGTCAAGCATCGTGAGAGGCTCAATCAAAACGTAACTTAGAGGCGTGGTCTGGCTGACTCTTTTAAAAACTAAACTCCAATCATAAAAAAAGAAAATTCCAAGTAGTTGGAGGGAACTACCTGGAATCTTTGATGATACTTATCAAGATTTTGGATTGGATTGGGGTTTTAAGTTTTTCAAGTTCCCATAATTGTAAGTCTCCTTTTATACAACACCGACTTCTCGAAAAATGAAATGGAAAGTGATTTTTCGTAAGCTACTGCATTAAGAGAAAAATCTCTTGTAATGAATAGGTGATACAATTTTATTGTATAAAAGAGACTTCGTGGTGAACGGAAGAGTTAGGGCTAAGTGAAGTTTTGACCAAAAACTCGGTTTTAAAAACGTGGCGGATTCCAAATCTTGTCTTGCAAAATTTGGAATCGCCCACGACTCTCAAAACTTTTTTAATTCTTGCTAGAATTAAAAATTTATTATATTATTACCCAAAAGGGGGTAACTAATATGAATAAACAAGGTTTTTCGAGTCCAGACATCATTTTTGTTCAAAAATATCATAAATATTATTCAAAAGATTTCCGTGAGTCGAAGCTCTACGCTCAATCAGAAAACAAGTGGGAAACTTGGGTAACTAGAAGCGAATTTTATCGTTGCACGAATAAAAATTCCTTTAATTCGGCAACAAACTACCTAACGAGATCCTCGGCTTGTGACAAAACTAATCTAGAATATGAGGAGCAATACGAAAGATTGAAAGAAAAAGGTCTTTCAGACGAAGATATTGTAAGTTATATGGGAGAACGTCCTGGTTCAACAGGCCTTTTCAGCAATAAGAAGGAGCTTACTCAAGAAGATATAAGAAAAATAAGAAAGGAACTAGCTGAAACTAAGGGAACAATTTATGAAGCTGTTCTCTCTTTCACTCCAGAGTTTTCTGATAAATATGTCAGTAAAAAGATGGATGCTTATAATCTTCTAAATGATGTAATGCCAAAATATCTGGAGTCAAAAGGATTGAATCCAGAATCATATAACTGGTTCTCGGCTTATCATACCAATACAGATAATAGGCACTGCCATATTGTCTTCTACGAAAAGCCAGGACACATAAGGAACAATCAAGACATCTTGTTTGTTCAAAAAGATTTTAATAAGTTTAAAGAACTAGTAGCTTTTAACCATCCACTTGAACACGAATATGAAAATGCTCGTGAACCAATAATGGCACAATTAAAAGATGCAATGCATCTACCAAATTTCTACAATCAATTAGAACCAATTCGTGAAATTGTTAGAACAAAAAACCAATATGCAAGATGCACTAACGAACAAAAAGAAGCTATTCGAGCTTATGTCGATTTCTTGTATCATAACTGCCAACCATTTAAAACGGCCTATGATGATTGCAGAAACAAAATTAAATCATTCCAAACAAAATTAGAAAAACTGTATGATGACAATCACATTCCAAAAACAGATAAAATTACTAAGTTTGCATTGGATAGAATCAAAGAATATGATTTAAGAATTTTCAATACAATTATGAAAAATGCCAAGTATGATCAACTTCTTAATGACCAATTAACAAGAAAAGCAAGTGGCAAAAAGAAATCAATGTTCTTTGACCAGGATTTAATTCATCATACCAAGCAAGTCGAAAAGCATCTTAAAAAATTCCAAAAGAAAAATCCAGAAGCCTATGCTGATTTTGATGGATTATCACTTTGGAGCAAGCAAACTATTTTTGCAGTAACAACAAGCTATAATGCAACTATGAATACCAAGGCAATTTGGAACGATATTATCAATGATAGAAGAAAAGCAATCGCTGACAAATTATCAGAAGCTAGAGAAAATAACGAACTCTTAGATGATGAATTACTGGAAGAGCGTGCTGAACTTGAGAAAGAAATTGATAGATACTAATCAAGAACAAAAAAGAAAAGAGGTTAAACCTCTTTTTTATTTGTTTAATTAAGCACAAACACACAAAAGCACAAAAAATTTACTACATTCTTTGATAAGAAATTTTGACTACATAATAATCCGAAATTTTGTGTTCAAGATACCAGGATGGATTATTTTTTTTGTTGAGTTCTCTTGCACTATTCATCCTGGATAATTTTGCTCTAACTTTTTTATCATTAGAAAAGATTGCACTTTGGCATCTTCTCTTTCCATCAAAATCATCACAAATAACAAATTGCTCTTTAGCTCGTAAATTAAAAGCCATTATTGCATCTCCTTTCTATTTTCCGTGTTGAGAAAATAAACTTTTTTGATTTTTAGATCTTGCAAAGCTAAAAACGGTGTCTTCCATTCATCCCACTGTTCCTGGCTTAAAGTGTTTTTCAACTGGATCTTCCCAGAAACACCCAACAGTGAAAGTTGAACATATGCCATATGAAAGCATCTAGTGTCAATATCGTTAACTTCCACATAAAGCATCTTTTGATAATTAATTCCAAGATTATGTAATGCTTCACAGTAAGCAATTACCAAACATCCACTGCCAACACAACAATCATTCAACGAAATTGGCTTTACACTATCTTTTGAAATACCTTCATTAGATAGAGCAAGCATCGCAAGTGCTTTCCCAACACTGTATGGAGTAAAACATTGGCCCAACTTCTTTTTGGAGAAAGTTTCAGATTCCATATAAATTTCTCCAAGCCAATCTTTAAAAACTCCTGCATTGACATCTTGTTCCATAAGAGTAACAAGCATATCAAAACACTTTACAAAGATCTGAATTTCTTCTCTTGAATATTTAGCTACAATATCAAGATATTTTTGTTCACGTTTTTTCCAGGCATCATCTTTTACCGTAACTGCTTGAATCAAAGACAAAGCCATAACTGCAAACCAATCATCAATGACATCATAAAAATTATGTGCCATTCCAAATTTTTCTAATTCTTTTAAAATACATTTACTATCCATAAAAATCCTTTCTAGAACAAAGTAAGTTGCTCATAAGTGTCATATTGAAAACACTGTTTGATATGAAGATGCTCAGTAACAAATTCAACAATTTCTGAGGACAAATCCTTTACATCCGCAACAGAAGCCCATCCACCGCCACTATTGTTTTCAAACCAGTTAAAGCACAAACATAAATGATTTTTAAATTCATCGCAACAACGTCCGTTGAAATCCGTAAACTCGAAATCGACTTTAGCTTTTCCATTAGAAAGACGAACAGAATTTTCCCTTTGTTCAATCTTAATTCCGCCAAAATGGTTATTAATAAGTTCTAATAATTTTTGAACACTATCTAACATATGAATACCTCTAAAGTTCTTGCCATCCACATCTATCGCAGTAGAACTTTTTTCCATCAAGAACCACAATGTCACTCATAGATAAACTGTGGCCTTTAAATTTTAGTTTCTGGAATCGTTTAACGTCTTCGTCATTGACACAATTAAAGCAACGGAAAATCTCATCCAATAAAGTTATGCAATCTTTTTGCAAAACATTCTCACAAGTGCCTTGCCAAACAGACACATAATCATCTTCTGAAAAACCGTGCTCTACCGCCCACTCATAAGATTCAAAACCATATTTACGAGTAGATCCTTTTTTTAATTGCAAAATCTCAATGCGAACTTTAGCTTTAAGATTCTTTTCAATAAGAACCAAATCATCATAAGTTAATCTTTCTAAGAAATCAGAAAGCATTTCCCATTTTTTAAATTCAAAAACACGATGGTCATAGATAACACCATTGATAATCCAACAATCTAAATCTTCAGTAAGTTGATCTTCTGCATAACATTTATCTAAAAAACGATTAAAAGAAGCATTAGAAAGTGACTCTTCAGCAACAGTTTGAATTAAATTGCAAAGATGCCCGATACTGAACGAACAGTGCGTAGATTTTAAATAATTAATAATTTTTTGTTTTGTTTCCATATATAAATCTCCTTTTGAAACAACTATCCGCATTTCAAAAGAAGCGGAAAGTTGTATTGTGGTAAAGCTACTGCATTTAAGGAACAATACTACTTGTAGCAATATGTGGATAAAATCAGTCTTGTTCAGAAGGGGATTTATGGAAACGGAACAAATTGGGAAAGAAAACCAAGAGGAAAAAGACGATACCAAAAACAAAAAACCGCAGGCATCGGGTGTGGCGGAACAGCTTGCTGTTGTGGGCGGTTTGCCTGGTGTGGTTGGGCTTGAACAAAAACAAAAGAAAAAAGCCCAGGTTGAGAACCTAGGCTAAAAAACGATTTAGAAATCGTATAGAAGAACTTCGGAATTTAATTCTAAGGTAATATCGCCAAAATTGCTGGAGAAGCCGAGATTAGGCTTGTCAATTATCTTTGTAGATGATTGAATTAACGCAATGTCTGCATCAGTTAATCCGACTGTCTCGCCTTCTTCGTTACAGTTGGCAATTACGATGTTACCGCAGATAACTTCTTTCAAACAATCTTTTGAAAGATCATTAAATGCAGAAGCTCTGAGATTGTCTTTGAGCAAACCTTCGTCATCGCACCAGATGTCAAAATACTTGTCACCGATTTTGCGACAAGCACAATCGATTGGAGAATCAATTTCTAAAAGTTTTTTGATGTCGGTGTAATCGTGATCGATGGGAAGCTCCACGATTTCAGATTTTTGGCCAGGTTTAAAAACCAAGACTTTCATTGTTTTTTTTGTTTCCATATATAAATCTCCTTTTGAAACAACTATCCGCATTTCAAAAGAAGCGGAAAGTTGTATTGTGGTAAAGCTACTGCATTTAAGGAACAATACTACTTGTAGCAATATGTGGATAAAATCAGCCTTGTTTAAAAGGGGATTTATGGAAGCAAATCGCAGAGTTCAAGGGCTAGGCAAGTTTGCTTAATAAAGAAAAAAGGCATATAAGCCTTTTTTCTAATCACCACAGACATACGGTGCAATATCAATCAGATTTCCATTGCAATCATAGTAATGATAATAATATAAAGCAGTATTTGAATCCTCAAAATTGTGAGCGAGACAAAATTCCGTCAAATCATCAGTTAATGTGATTGACTGCGTTTCTAAATTATTAGAAACACAAATGGCTGAAATGCGATAATCATTGTAGATGTCACTGCGAACCTCAAATTTTTGAGGCTCTATTGGAAGTTTTTTAAGAACTTCAATTAAGTTACTAACTGTAAACTTTCTTTCCATATAATTCTCCTTTAAAGCACGAACTCATAAAGACTCGTAAGGCCACGAAAAGAATTTTTTCGTAAGCTACTGCATTAAGAGAAAAAATACTTGTAGTAAATGAGTTTTAAACTTAGAAGGGCTTAAAGGAGATATATGGAAAGAATCAAAACCCGCAGTTCATCGCTGAAAAAAAATAAAAGCAGTTAAAAACTTCTTTTAATAAGGAGATTGTCAATTCGCTTTATTACTAACAAAGCGAAGAAATAATCACTGTAATTAACCGCCAAACTCTTTAATTGGGCTTAACGGATTTTTCAGCTAACCAAGACTCCAATCGTTCTGGATCTTTGGCGAACAATTTTGCAAGCGAATCATTTAGAACTTTAGAGGAGATACGATGTTCTTCGTGTTTTCTCAAAAGTAACATAGCTTGCAAATTGCGATCTTCAATTTCACGAAGAGTGTCACAATCAATATCAGTAGCTAATTCTATTTGAACAGTTTCTGGATGAATAGCATTGCTAAGTTTAGGGCAATCCCTACACGCTTCTTTCAAAACTGTTCTAGCTACATCGATTGTGATTGAAGTATCGGTATAAATTTCTTCGCCATAGACTCCACCATCTATATCATTTAGAGATGGCTTAGAATAGATTGTGTAGTCGAAGGTTGCTTCGCTAGAATCTTGAATGAAAAGGACGTGGCCCGATGAAAGATTAAAAATTTGTTCCATATAATTCTCCTTTAAAAGCACAAAAGCACATAAACACAAAAGCACGAAAAGAATTTTTTCGTAAGCCACTGCATTAAGAGAAAAAATACTTGTAGTAAATGAGTTTTAAACTCAGAAGGGCTTAAAGGAGAACTATTGGAACTAAATTTCCAAGGAACTAGACTCGCAAGAAAATCCAAAAAAAGCCAAACAAAAAACCTCTCACAGGGAGAGGCTTATTGTTCCTAGATACTAGTTATCGAAGTATCTAGTTGGATTAGAATCTAGGAAGTCTTCATCTTTGATGATAGGAGTTGCTCCATCTCGAATGAGAGTATTGTTAGAAAATTCCGAATCAAAAGCAACTGGTAAGACATAAACATCTCGGTTAAAACTTAAACCGAAGCCTAATGTAATTTGGCTTCCAGATTGTTTTTGGATTTCCATTGCGACTAAATGTTGACATAAGCCAGCAATAATTCTTCCACTTTTTGGAAAATTATTTTTGGCAACTTGAGTTTGGTTTGGATATTCAGCAACAATACAAGCACCAATATCTAATGCTTTTGCGATATAAGTATCATATCCTTGAGGATAGATATTATCGAAACCGCAAGGCAAGACAATGATTGTTTTTTGATTATTCAAAAAGCAACTATCTAAAACAAGTTCGGAAGTTCCTTTGGAAGCTCCAACACAAATAATCTTATCTTTGAGTTGATTATTTACGATTGTTTTAATAGCTTGTTCTCCAGAACGAGTTGGCTTCCTGGTTCCGATAACAGAAGCAATTTGATTTGGTGATTGGAGTAACGATCTATCTCCTTTGATGAAAAGCACGAACGGTGGATTATAGATTTCCTTCAAGATTTGAGGATAATCGGCATCTAACAATGTTAAAACATTGTTAGTATCAATATTTTCTAAATATTGTGCTAAGCCATCCGTTTCTTTGTTGCTGATGTCTGCATAGATTTTATTCCAATCGCCTTCGTATTTAACTGCGAGAGCAATAAGAATTTCTCTACCTGTGAGGGTTGAATGATTTTCCATTCGGTTAGTTTTTGTTTCCATATAAATCTCCTTTTGAAACAACTATCCGCATTTCAAAAGAAGCGGAAAGTTGTATTGTGGTAAAGCTACTGCATTTAAGGAACAATACTACTTGTAGCAATATGTGGATAAAATCAGTCTTGTTTAAAAGAGGATTTATGGAAATAAAAAACCTCTTTCATTTAAGAAAGAGGTCTTTAAATTCTACGATTGAAAGCTAGAATGGAAGATCATCATCTGGTAAATCGATGGATTCTAAATCATCTGAAGAAGTTTCTGGTTCTTCTGCATCAGATTTTTCTCTCTTTTCAAGATTTTCGATGCGAGCAACTACAACTTCGAGCTTTGAACCTTTAGTTCCGTCTTGACGTGTGAACTTACGTTGGTTCAATTCGCCTTCAATCAAAATAAGATTACCTTTCTTCAAATACTTAGATGCATAATCAGCATTGTTTTTGAAAGCAACACAATCGATGTAGTTAACATCATCATCTTTTTTGTTTGAAGGTTTGACTGCTAAGGCAAATGGCAAGAAGTTGTTACCTTTAGTTCCTTGGCGAACTTCTAAATCGTTCGCAATTCTACCTTTGATAAAAACTTTGTTCATTGGCTATCCCCCTTTCTTTTAAGTTTATTTTACTACTCATTAGTAGGAAATTCATCAAATTCAGTAGATATATAGTCATTATAATCAAGAACGATTTCTTCGTTCTTGTATTTTGACTTTATTTTGAAAATAGCATCTGAAAGGCTATTTGCACGAACAGTCACTACTTTTTGTAGTGTTTCTGTAATTTGAATATTGAATTTCTTTGAAGCTCCCATATAATTCTCCTTAAAAGCACGAAAACACAAACACACAAAAGCACGAAAAGAATTTTTTCGTAAGCTACTGCATTAAGAGAAAAAATACTTGTAGTAAAGGAGTTTTAAACTCAGAAGGGCTTAAAGGAGAACTATTGGAGCAAAAATAAAATAAAGGGGGTAGATAATAAAAAGGTAGAATAAGAATGATGTCAGCGGTTAATTGCAGTCATTCGATGAACTGCATCATTTGAGTTGGGTGTGGCAACGGCTAAAGCCAAGGGCTAATTGACAATTATAAAATAATTGCAAAAAAGAAACCGCAAAGGCTTAAATAATGCGATTTATCTCATTGATAAGACTTTCAATAATAAAGCGAAGAGCAATAATTACGATTGCTCGTAAAATGAGCTTTATTTTTTCTTTTTTGTTAGGGTTCATATTTTTCTCCTTTCACTTTTTTGGTTGAAGGAGAAAGAATATGCCATAATCAATTAGGGCTAACGCCTGACCAGGAGTTAGCAATAAAATATTGAATTTTTCTAAAGAAAAGAATATAATAATAATATGAAATTGTAATCATTTCGTTAGGGTTCTGGTTACAATCAAAATAAAGTTGATCCACCATATGTAAGTCTCAAAATTAAATGGATCAACTTTTTTTATTTTTTACATTGGTTATCAGATAAACAAATAATATAATTTAATTGCTCAAAGGCATCCCAAAAAATCGTTCATTAAGGCCTTTTGAGCCAGCACGGCCAAACGCACAAATAAGCTGTGCTGTTTTTATTTGTTTTCTTATTGCATTTCCCTGGGTTTAAAAAGATAATATAAACATAATGTGAGAACTGGTGGGCCCCCCTTCCTGGTTCTCTTTTTTATATATCTGATTTAAACAGTTATAGCTACTTTCATAAGACGTTTGGAACAATTATAAACAAATAACTATTGCAGTCTTAAATTGTTTAAAAATGATTCCTTTGAATCAAATTGCCATCGCTTTCACCTCTGAAATCTCAACGTATGTATTATCAATAAGATATATGGTTGAGATTGACCTGCCTTTTATGAAACTGGATTAGATATTACCCAAAAATAAATATCCATTAAATGCCAGATTTCAAATAGACAGATACTTTTGTCTTTGTAGGAAGAAAACGCCCAAAAGAGTGACTTTTATTTTAAGCACAAAATCACAAAAGCACAAAAGCACTATTGCACAAAATCACAAACACACAAAAACACGAATACACGCTTGTGCTTTTGTGCTTTTTTTGTTATACTTAAATCAGCTAAAAGCAAAGGAGACTTATATGAATACAAAAATTATTGGGATTTGCAACCAGAAAGGCGGAGTTTCCAAGACTACATCCGCTTGCTCTTTAGCAAGCGCATTGGCATTGAACCATAACAAAAAAATCCTAATCATTGATTTTGATCCCCAGGGAAATTCTTCCTTGGTTTTTGGTGTAATAGCCAAAGATGAAGAGCCAACAGTCACAAGTTGGATTTTGAAAAAAACATCCTTTTCAGAAACAGTAAGGCACGTTAGAAAGAATATTGATTTATTACCATCCAACATAGGTTTGGATGAAATAACAGCTCATTTTGCAGGAAAAATAGCTGCCGAAAAGACTTTGCTGAAAACACTAGCACAGACAGAGGAATCAGCCAATTACGATTACATAATCATAGATAGTAATCCTCATTTAGACTTATTAACACAAAATGTTTTATGTGCATCTGATGAAGTCTTAATCCCTATGCAACCAGAAGCGTTCTCAATGCAAGGAATGGTAGCATTATTAAATACAATTTGGGATGTTCAAGAAGATATAAATCCAGATTTAGTTATTAACGGACTGTTATTTACAAAAGTCGATACAAGAAGAGCATCTGTAAAAATTGAAAGAGATTTCGTTACAAAAAATATATGCAAACCACGCAATATATATTTATATGAAAGTATGATCAAACAGTTGACTGATTATGCAGAATGTTCAAATTACAAAAAGACTATCTATGAATACAAACCAAAAGGTAGTGCAGTAAACAATTTCAATGAATTTGTAAATGAGTTCCTCAAACGTGAGAAACAAATTGATAAAGAAAGAGAAGGTAAATAAATATGAGCAGACTTGATAAAGCTAAAAAAGAAAGCACATCAACTAATGAAGATTTAGTTGCATCATTGGGTAATGACAGTAAATCCAGAAAATCAAAGGAAGTAAGCACGAAAACAGAAATGCACAAAAGCACAAAATCACAAAGTCAAAATAAATGTGGTAGATTAAACTGTTATATTGACCAAGAACTACTTGATAAAATAGCTCATTACAAAGTTGATTCTCATAAAACTTTGAGAGCAATAGTAGAAGAAGCTATCATAGAAAAATATGGTTTCTAAGATAAGGATGTAAAAGCATCCTTTTAAATTGGATAAAAGTCACTATACATATACGCATATGCGTTTTAAAAACAGTTTTAATTATTGTTTTAAAATATAGTTTTTTTTAAATAATAGACAATGCCTATTATTTCTTTTTTGTTTCTTTTTTCTTAATATCATATTTTTTCTTAAAAACCATACCCAAATATCATATTTTTTCTCAAAATCATCATATTTTTTCTTAAAAACCATACCCAAATATCATATTTTTTCTCAAAATCATCATATTTTTTCTCAAAATTTGAAAAACATATCCTATTTTTTCTATAAAAAGTAGATAAAATTCAGTAAAATTTGAAATTTTTAGTTGTTTTCTGGATTTTTTAATTGTAAAAAATAGAAAAAGTGTATTTTTGTATGATATATCACGAAAAACAAAAATTATTCTTTTAATATATATCATAATTTGATAAATTAATATTTGCATATATGATAAACGATTTAGAAAAAAAAGAACTTACTAAAGTAAAATACAAAAATGAAATAGACGAGCTTAATATCGCCTCTATGACAAGTAGTGAATTAAATGCTTTTTGTGCACTCTTATCTAGTTTTAAAAATGTTGATCCAAAAGATCCAATTAGAACTTTTAGTTTTAAACAGTTTAGAGAATTAGCTAATTTGCCAACTAATTTTATCAGAAACGAAAAAATGGAATATTTTTTAGAACAAATGATAAAGAAAATAACGGCTGGAACTATTAATATTAATACCTATGAATACTTTTCTACTTTTGTTTTGTTCGAAAGAATAACAGTGAGTCGTGAGAAGAAAACAATAAGTGCTGTAATGTCACAATCTTGCATACAGTATTTTTGTAATTATCTAAAAGGATATTACACAACCTTCCCTTTGATTGACTTTGTTAAATTAAAATCTAAATATGCAAAATTGTTATATAGGGCTTTATCAAGATACAAAAGTAGTGGCGAATACATATGCGAATATGATTATTTTATAAACAATGTTTTATGTGCACCAAAATCTTTTGAAAGATATAGAATATTAAGCACTATTGTTAATCCAGCGGTTAAAGAATTAAAAAAATCTAATTATTTCAAAGACTTAGTTGTTTTGTTTTCTAAAGATCCAAACAATTCTAGAAGGTATCAAAACATTTATTTTAAATTCAGTCCTTCTCCTACTGTTGAATCATTAGATGAATCGTTCAATAAAACACAATCTGGAAGAGATTTAAACGAGGTTTTTAAGAGCAAGAATAATCAGAAAAACGAAGAGGATAAAAGATTGTTCTCGGTTTATCAATACATAAAAGATTTGGATATATGGGATTACTACTTCTCTTATCCAACGTTAAAAGAAGCTAAGGAATCATTTATATTAATTCAATTAGGTGATGGAGAAAAATACAAAATTACTAAAAAACAAGAAAATGGGGAAGAGATAATTGTTGATACAAATGTATCAGCTGAAGAACTTGAAAAAATAGGTAAAGGTGTAGCCGAAGAAACAGACGAACTTCCATTTTAAAAAGAAATAGTCTATTATTAATGAAATTAATAGGGGGTTAACTTAATGAACGAATCTATTAAAGGCCATTCTAAGGCCAAAATAAAATTACTAGGGCTTGGTGTTTTTGTAGCATCGGTTCTTTCTGTATGCTTTGCAAATTTAACTAATAAAGAAAATTTAGCTACTGAGGCTGAATCTTCTGAAATTGAATCATATACTCCATATGCACCGTTTACAAAGGATTACGGTTTTTACAAAATCTCCGAAGATGATGGTATGGAATCTTTTATCTATGACATCACATTACATTCTGTTGAGAGGGTGAATTTAACCGAAATTGTTGAGTTACATTGTCCTTTCGTTTATTACTATGATTATCATTATTTCAGACAAACAAACGAAAGATTCGAGAACGGTGTTCTCAAATCAACAACTACAACAATCACCAATATTGATATGTGGGATGAAGAACATAACACTCAGCCTTGGATCAATGATATTGAACAAATTCGTTTAAAAGGTTTTAAAGATGGTCAATATGTCAAGGATGTTTCTATTGACGATTACGAGTCTATCTCTAATACGCATATCTATATTCAAAATCTTAAGCTCACATTTAATTGGGATGAAGAAATTGACGAAATAAGATTTGAAATAAGTGATTTGTTTTCTACATATAGTTGTTATACAAAACAAGTTAGAACTGGTAATTCTGCAGAACAACAAGAAGTAGAAGAGCGAGGATATTTTAAATGTTACAAAGAAAAACCGACAGACAAAGGAAGAATATGGTGCAAGGACAATAGTTTTACTAGAGTAGATAACAAATTAAGAAGTCAAAACGTTATTCTAACTTGCGATGGACTTGATTATTGCAATCCTGTTGGTTTTTTTGAAAATAATACAAGGTATTTGCTTCAAATAGTCAGCATTACTTGCCAATATGCCACTGAAAAATTTCAAAGCGATTATGCTGGTTATGGCAATTCCAAATATTATGAGGCATTTTATTGTAGCCCGAATTTTACTGATAATGATAATAATAATAAGCCTAATGTTTCCATCTGTTGTTTTGATAACAATACTGCTCATCCATTAGATAGTGAACATTCCACGCAATACCCTAATCGAATAAAAATAAGAGATTATTTAGGATTTCCTGCACATTATAATTGCTCTGATGGAGAATTTGCTGAAGTAGTAAAAGTTGATTACTATTTAGTGAAAGCAGTTGCTGAGGACACAACTTTTGTAATCACGCAACAGGCCAAACCGTATAGACCTTATGGCTATATTTATACCATAGAAACAAGATTTGATAGCCTTTACCAATGTTATAACGATACTGTATGCGAAATCGGTCAGAGAATATACGCTGAATATGACACGGTTAACGCTCATACTACTTCATATGGAAAAAATGTAGCAAGCGTAATGACTTGGGTTGAAGCTCCTATTAGCAAAAATGAATGGCGCAGTTGGAACAATTATGATGATGCTTTCGATTATGTAAACGATAGATTGCATCAAGTTGTTCAAAGATTTGTAGATTCAGATGGCAAAGGTTTGCCTTTTAATGATTCAAATAATAATTCAGCTAATTTACCATCAACTGAAGAAGTTACAATGGAAAATCCGTTCGGTAACGATTTTTCAACAACAACGATATACTACAAAAATAGACCTGCTCTTGAAACTAACCAGGGAAGGTATGATTGTTACATAGTTCCAAACATTCAGAAAAATCCTAGAAATTCTAGTAATGTAGCTAACATAACAAAACTCTGGGCTTTTAAAGTTGGTGAAGAAGATGCTCTTTTAGAGGAATTTTTGAACGAACAAACTAGAAAGTTAGTTGAAAATAAAGAAATTTTTAATTCACAAGCTCCAGCTGATAATTTTGATAGCAACCAAACAGTTGTTACAAATGAATTAAATTATGTATCAGAAATTAATTTAGAAAAGAACTACGATCTAGATGCTGGCTACATTTCTTTATCTAATGAAGAAGTTTTCACACAAATTAACTGCGATGATTTTGAAGAACAAAGAAATAGCTTGATCACTTATGGTAATAAATATTATTGGAATAATGTTTTTAATTACACTTGGAATTACTATGTAAGTGATCTTCAAGCAACTGAATGGAAAAATGTTGCAGTTGCAGATGGAACATATTCTTTCCAAGAAATTTGGAATGAAACTTTTGATCTTTCCAAGTCAGAAAACGAATATGTGTCTAATGAAAATGAGTTTATGCTCAAGAAAAATAGAGTCACATTTAAGTCTAATGACTATATGTATGTGAAAATTACTCTAAATGAAAACGAACCAGAATATTTAGAAGCTCATACAACTTACAATTTGACGACCGATGGTTTTTGTAGTGTGGCCGGAAGAAAAGAAGCTACTTATTATTTTGATAAAGCAGGCACTTATCAAATTGAAATGGTTAATCGTGCAGGTAGTAAAATTACAAAAAAATTAACAGTTCACGATGATAGAGATTTGATGTTGGAAATTGATAGAGGAACTAATTATGAATTTAAGTTCCATATTTCTAATCCATCTAAAACAGACATTAAATTTTCAAATATTAAAATTTATAGTGTTGATAAACAAGAATATTTTGATGATCGCTTTCATATCGAACCATTAGACTATGCTCCCGATGTTGAAGAAAAAGATAGAATTTTAGTAGATGATGATGGCACAGAAATTAATGCAGATCATAAAAAATACCAGTTCTATATGAATGGAAACTATGACGATAACCAATTCCATTTATGCTACTATGTTGAGACCACTCTAAAAAATGTAACAAAGAGATATTATGTTTTCTGGAACTATATTCAACCAGACGCTAACGATTTATCCGTTGATTGCAGAACTTGGGAAAAGAATGTTGGTTATGAAACTGAGTATTTCCTTACATTCACATATGGAACTACTGGGCCAAATAATAACAAATACTATGATAAACCTAATTTAACAGGACAAGACTATGTTGTTGAAGTTGATAAAGAGGGCATTGTCGAAGTAGATAAGAGTAAAAAAATTATTAGAGCAGTTGGAACTGGTAGAGTTACTATCACTTTTACAATGCTTGATAAAGCCACTGGCGAAAAAATGTATGATGATGAACTCGGAAATTATATCTATGATACGTTAACTTTTACAATTACTGATAAATACGAATTGAGGAAGGAAATTAGAACAAGCAAAGAAGAAGTATATTTACAACTTGGCGAAGTTCAAGTTCTTGATGCCTGGGTTAATCCAGATTGGAAGAACCAAACTTTAGATTGTATCAGTAGTGATCCAAATATTGCATATTACGAAAATGGCAAAGTTTATAGTGCTAGACCAGGAACAGTTACTCTAACTTTTGTTAGTTCAGATGTTGAAATTGCGGATAAAACAGTCACAGTTGTTGTTGGCAACTGCATTGGCTTAATCAACAACGATGCAAAAATTATGTATGTTGGTGATAAAGAAGCTGTATCTAGCGATGTATGGAACAAAAGTAAATTAGATTTCACTTGTTCTAATGATTGTATGCATTACGCTGATGGATATTTGTATGCCGATGCAGAAGGTGAAGTTTCTGTTGCGATTGAATACTACGGTCAAGTTGAAACCATTAAATACAAAATCATCTCCAAGACTACAAGTGCAACATTCATAGATAGATTTGGCAACGAATTAAACCCATCAACTAACGATGATGGTTCATTAACATTCAGCATCGAAGGAATAAATAGTATAGCAATGGAAGATGGTGCAACAGCAACACTCAATGGCCAACCATATAGCGGTGGTGCTATTGTTGAACCAGGCAATTACAAGCTAATCGTGAACCGCACAATTAGTGGAGATGATTACTCTAATTCATTGCTACAAACACAAACATATAATTTTGTAATTCCATCAGCGAATAATTTAGTTTCTAATGTGAATAAAATTGTATATGTCGGAGACAGTGAAACATTGATAGATACTGTGTCTGATAGCGAATCTATCAATATCGAAATAAGTGGAGACTGCATTGAACTTGCAGAAGACGGTAGAACACTCGTAGCCGTCAAAGAAGGAGAGGCAACTGTCACAATCACTTATTACGGCCAAATTCAAACATTAAAATATAAAGCTATTTCTAGTAGCTTAACTGCAAATTTCTTTAATCAGGATGGAACAGTTATTCCAGAATCTAATATTTCAACGACAGAAACAATGACTTTTGCAGAAGAAGGTATCTCTTCAATAGAGTTACCAGTTGGATCTTCTGCAACACTAAATGGTGAGACATATAGTGGTGAACAAGTTATTGCTCCTGGAGATTATGAGTTAATTATCAACCGCACAATTAGTGGAGATGATTACTCTAATTCATTGCTACAAACTGTGACTTATGAGTTCACAATACCTACTTCCAGTAGTTTAGTAGCTAACGAAAATACGATTTATTACATTGGTGATACTGGAACAGTTATTCCAACAGTCAATTATGAAGATGCAATGCAAGTCACAACAGATAGTGACTGCATCCAAATTGCTGATGATGGCAAATCTTTCGTTGCACTTAAAGAAGGAGAAGCCACAATTACCATAACTTATTTTGGTCAAACCGAAACATTTAAAGTAAAAATCATCTCCAAGACTACAAGTGCAACATTCATAGATAGATTTGGCAACGAATTAAACCCATCAACTAACGATGATGGTTCTCTTGTGTTTGGATATGAGGGGGTGACAAACATTGAAACTCCTGAAGGTTCAACAGCAATTTTGGATGGATCTCCATACAACGGTGGCACGGTTTACCAACCAGGACACCACACATTGACTGTTACCAAAGAAATTTCAGAAGAAGGATATGTGAACACATTGGAACAAACAATTACATACGAATTTGTTGTTCCTACTAAGAGCGGTGGCATCACAACAAACACAAGCAAGATTATGTTTGTCGGAGATTCAGAAACACTCTTACCAGATGTTTCCGACACCGATTCTATCAATATCGAAATAAGTGGAGACTGCATCGAACTTGCAGAAGACGGTAGAACACTCGTAGCCGTCAAAGAAGGAGAGGCAACTGTCACAATCACTTATTACGGCCAAGTTCAAACTCTTAAATACAAAGTATTCTCAACCGAGTTTGAAGCTACTTTCTATGATGATAATAGCGTTGAGTTGAATCCATCGGTAAATGACGATAACTCACTTACTTTCGGCATTGAAGGTATTTCATCCATAGGATTACCAAATGGATCTAACGCAACACTCAATGGCCAACCATATAGCGGTGGTGCTATCGTTGAACCAGGTAACTACACATTAACCATCACAAGAACTATCACAGTTGATGGCTATTCTAATGAATTAAACCAAGAAATTACATATAGAATATTTGTTCCTTGGGCTGATAGCCTTGTTGATAACGAAAACAAAATTCTCTACATTGATGATGTTGAACAATTAATTTCTTCGGTTTCTAATCCAGATATGTTGCAAGTAACAATTTCTGGTGACTGTTTAACTCTATCCCAAGATGGTATGAGTTTAATAG
>JAEEGL016449133.1_pt1 | contig 40539 bp, 15 predicted proteins | sample 9134231 | NCBI WGS metagenome assembly JAEEGL01 (sample SAMN16246548, study PRJNA631951) | gut metagenome | biome: gut microbiome; feature: rumen; material: fiber-attached | host: Bos | place: Iran: Karaj | collected 2018-10
AGGCAAAAGAGACGAAATGAGTAGCCTATTGTGAACTGTAGTAGGGGGTGTTCACAATCGAACACCCCCTGCCGCGTAAGCGTACAAAAAACAAAGCCTCCGCGCTGCAAAGCGCGATAAATGATCGTAATCCAAACAATTCGCCTCAGTTCGCAAGGGGCCATTCACTTCGCCTCTCGCGCCTGTCGGCGCTCCAACTCGTGTCTGGCCGTTGCTCACTGGGCTCTGCGATTCGCACCGTTCACAGGACGGTGCGAATCTCGGCCCCCCGATAAAAAGCAGTCATAAACTGCATCCATCACACAATAAAAAAGTACTGCAAGCACAAAACATAACGAAAATTTCATCAAAATATGCTATGATAGAGGTGGTTTTTATATCTTTTATGCTTTCGCAGAAAATACGGAGTCAGTAATGAAAACAAGCCCTTATCTGCTAGCCTTATTTACTTGCATTTTTATGGGATGCGGTATGGCTGAAGTTGTCGATTGGGGGAATGACTGCCCCGGAAGCGATTCAGAAGACAAATTGAGCTACATTGGTGATCCGCTGTGCACAGCCAAAACCGGTGATAGTTGCCGGATAGATAACAAGACTTACGATTTTAGCACCAATTTTGAGATCAAACGCTGTCCGACCGCCTTTCCCATTTGCGTAGACAATAAACCGGAAGGTGTTTATCACTGTGAAAAAGACACCAAAAAAGAATGTGCCGAAACGCAGATCCCCTGTCCAAAAGATGATGGAACCGATGAGATTGAGTGCATTGATCCGGCATCCCCCAGGACTTGCGGTGCCACTGACTGTGACAGCCCCAATTACGGCGGCCAGGACTGTTTTGAATACGGAGAATCAGGCCGCTGCCAGTACAGCAATAAAACCGATAAATATACATGCCGCTGTCCAAACAAAGCGCTGCTTTGCGGAAAGAAATGCATCGAACCAAGTGATTCCCGAACCTGTGGTGCCAACTCCTGCGACGAAGAAAACTACGGCGGAGATAACTGTGAGGCTTATGCTGACTTTCGCGATTGCTTCCATACCGAGGATGATCAATACGTCTGTCTGTGTCGCAGAGGTTATATTTTATGCAATGGAACCTGCATCAATCCATCTTCGGATCAGAAATACTGCGGTGCCCGCGGCGCCTGCACAGATCCCGATCCCGAAAGTGATGATTACACAGGCGTAAGCTGTGATTCGGGCAGGGGCGTTTGCTCATCCGGCAGTTGTTTATGCCCATCAGGCCAAATCTGGTGTATTCCAGCCGGCAGCGATGAGCCTCGCTGTGTCTCTCCCAATGACAATGAAACCTGCGGTGCCCGTCTTATTGAAGGCACCAATTACTGCGAATACATCACATGCGACAGCAGTCAATCCTGCTCACACGTTGGCGAAGAATATATTTGCAAGCAGGTCAATTGCCCGGACGATCAACAGCTCTGTGAGGTCTATGGAGAGAAACGCTGCATTCCCAAACAGGATCCCATGAACTGCGGGGCCTGCGACTTTCGATGCGAAAATGAATCCAGAGCAAATGCGATTGGTGTGGATTGCATCCCCGTAGACGATGACTACAAATGCACATTTAAGTGCAATGAAAATAGCACGAATTGCCCGCCGGGAGATGAAGTCAATCCCAATTGCCGTGATCTCCAGAAAGATTCCAAGAATTGCGGATCATGTGGAGCTGCCTGTCCGACGGGCAAGGTATGTTCGGCCGGATCGTGCATAAAAAAGGTCTGCAAAGAGAATCAATGCCAAAGAACAGATGCCAACGGTGACCCGACATGCCTTAATGACATTACCAATTGCGGCGGCGATTGCATAAATTGCCAAACCGACCTGCATGCGGTGAATTCCGAGTGTCAGGATGGCGTCTGCCATGTCACCGAATGCATGAATAATTATCATCTCAGCGGACATGGCTGCGAAGTCAACAGCGAATCTGCATGCGGCCCCACTACTGGTCAGGGCATAAACTGTATCACTCAGAACATCAGCAAAGCGACGTGCAGCGCAACTGGCACCTGCGTCGTGACCGAATGCAAAGCAGGCAGCCACATCAATGCCAACAAAACCGGCTGCGAAGCAAACAGCAACACGGCATGCGGTGCAACGACCAGCAACGCCCCGATAGACTGCACAAAACTCGATAATGTGGTCGATGCTTCATGTCAGGAAGGAAAATGCGCCGTCACGAAATGTGCAGCCGGATATCACCTGAATGCCACCAAAACCGGCTGTGAAGCCAACGACAAAACAGCCTGTGGGTCCCCTGTAAGTACAGGACAGGACTGCACGAAGATTCCGAATTCTGCGGACACTGCATGCGAAGCGGGCGTATGCAAAGTAAAAAAATGTGCAAACAATTACCATCTTGATTCCGATGCAGCCCAATGTATCGCCAACAGCGATACATCCTGCGGCGCAACGGATTCCAGCCAAACGACGAATTGCACGACGATTGCGAATTCTGCGTCGGCAATATGTTCAGGCGGGAAATGCGTCGTTTCAAACTGCAAACCCGATTATCATATCAATTCGAATAAAACCGGCTGTGAAGCCAACAGTAATACCTCCTGTGCTGCGACCAACAGCAGCGATGTCAAAAACTGCACCTCAGGTATTGCCCAATACTGCGTAAAAGGTGCATGTGAATGTTCAACCGACAATTCATTGATACTCAATTACGAAAAAAACGCATGCGTTTATTATAAATGCAAAAATATTCCGGGAGTAAAAGACGCTGAAATCGGTAAATCGCGATGTATTCCGACCGCATGCGTCTCCGGATACAAAAGAAATTACGGAGGTGGCTGGGCCGCATGTTATCCCACCTCCGCTGCTGTCAGCAGCTGTGCAAATATGGGCTACAATTACGAGCATAGCAATATCTGCTGTGCCTGCTCTTTGGGATGCACCGGAAGCGGTAATAAATGCGGCGACAGCGGCTGTAAGACGGGGTACAAACATTACCATATGGCATGTCTGTCCTACGATGTGTGCTGCGGCACCAGCTGTACCAACTGTACAGCCGACGGTAAGAAATGCAATTCATCAACCTGTGAATAATAAAAAACGTTAGAGTTTTTTAGTGAAGATAAACAAACGATTCGGAGGATAAGGAGTCTGCAATGAAAACAAGACTATTTCTGCTTGCCCTGACGACCTGTATGTTTATGGGATGTGAAATGGCAGAAGTTGTCGACTGGGGCGCCGATTGTCCCACCGATGACACGAAATCCCTCACCTATATCGGCAAACCGTCATGTACGAAGGATAATGCCGCTGCCTGTCAGATCGATGAAAAAACATACGATTTCAGCACCAATTTTAACATCCGACGATGTCCGAAGGAGTTTTCTGTTTGTGCAGTCAATAAGAATGACAGCAATTATCATTGCGAAAAAGACACCCAAAAAGGATGTGCCGACACTCAGATTACCTGTCCCAAAGACGACGGTTCGGATGATGTCGTGTGCGTCGATCCTTCATCCACCAAAACCTGTGGTGCCACAGATTGCGAAAGCATCAACTATGGCGGAAGAGATTGCTCGGAATATGGGGAACTGAGCCGCTGTCAGTTCAGCACTGACAGCGAGAAATATGTATGTCGTTGTCCGAGCGGTGCCCTGCTTTGCGGATCGCAGTGCATCGATCCGAATGATCCCAAATATTGCGGTGCGAACGACTGTGAAGCAGAAAACTACGGCGGCACTGACTGCCAGAAGGGAAATGCCTACTGCACGAACGGCAAATGCACCTGCAGCACGGGGAGTATCTGGTGCTCCATTAACGGAGAGCCGAAAAAGTGCGTTTCTCCCAGAGAAGATGCGACCTGCAATGCCCACCTGTCGGAAGATGGAGAAACCTGTGAAATCTCGCCGTGCGGCGACAATCAATCCTGTTCAGCCTCTGAAGACGGAGACAGCTTCAGCTGTACACAATATAAATGCGACAAGGATCAGCAGCTTTGCGATCCCGAGGAAGGCTGTATCCCCAGGCTGAATGATGACAACTGCGGTGTATGCAACAACAAGTGCTCAGAATTGCTGCAGTCCAATGCTCACGGCAGTGAATGCATCCAAACGGAAGAAGGCAAATATGTCTGTGCATATGTGTGTGAGGAAGGCTTTGAAAATTGCGGCAGTGCCATAGAGCCCAATTGCGTATCTCTCGATACGTTCCAGCACTGCGGCGCATGCAATCATTCATGCCAAAGCAATGAAGCCTGTGATCCGGAAACAAAGGAATGCATCCCGACAGGCTGTGCACCGAACGAATGTCCGCTTCCCAGTCAGGATGGCGAAGGCCCCACCTGCGTACAGGAAGATGATCACTGCGGCAAGAACTGTCAGGTCTGCTCCAATGTTCATGCGAATGCATCCTGTCTGAACGGCCTCTGTGTCATCAGTGAATGCAACGCCGGCGAGCACCCCGTATTTGAAGAAACCCAGATCGTAAACTGTGAACCCAATAGCATAAATTCGTGTGCTCCAAGCGACATTAAAGTCAATGAAGCGCCCGTCGACTGTGTGGAAACGCTCACGAATGCCCACGAGGTCAAGTGCACGGAAGAAGGCAGATGCGCAGTTATATCCTGCGAACCGGGATTTCATCTCAACCAGGACAAAAGCGCCTGTGTTACCAATTCTTCGGCATTATGCGGTTCCGGCGACAGTTCTGAAGTCGTGAACTGCGATGAAACCATAGAAAATTCTGTCGAAACCGAATGTATTTCGAACATCTGTTTTGCTAAAAAATGCGCGGAAGGCTTCCATCTTTCGGCAGATTTGAAAAATTGTGAAGCCAATGACACATCCAAATGTGCCCCGGTTGACAGCGCAGAAGCACAGGACTGCAGCATTGTAGCCAATGCAACCCAGACCGAATGCGTGAAAGGACTTTGCAAGGCGAAGCAATGCATCCAGGGATACCACCTTTCGCAGGACAAATCGGAATGTGTTGCCAACAGCAACTCACTCTGTGCCCCCCCCGACAGCCACACCACTGTGGACTGTACCGCCATCGCGAATGCCGATACTGCCGTTTGTGAAAATGGTGCATGCATCGTCAACAAATGCAAGGAAAATTATCATATCAGCAAAGACAGCAAATCATGTTCAGCCAATACGAATACGGCCTGTGCACCAACGACGGGCAGCACTGAAGAGAATTGCCAGAGCATTACCAACGCCAGCAATACAGAATGTGTTAAGGGGATATGCAAAGTTCTGGAGTGCAAATCGGGCTTTCATGTCAGCCCGGACAATAAGAGTTGCGTAAGCAACGAAAGCACCAAATGTGCTCCTCCCGGCGGCGGTCAGGAAATCAACTGCAATGATGCCATCATCGATTCAGCCGCGACTACCTGCAATGCCGGCGTCTGTGAAGTCGTCGAATGTGCCGTCGATCACCATCCCGCGTCAGACAAGAAATCATGTATTAAAAACACAGCGACAGCCTGTGCGAGCACAAAGAGCAGCGCGACAGTCAACTGCAATAGTAAGATTTCGAATTCAGCGACAACCACCTGCACAAAAGGTGTCTGCAAAGTAACCAACTGTGCTGCCAACCATCATATCAGTGATGCAAATGCGACCAGCTGTTCTGCCAACAGCGCCACCTCATGTGCAGCCACCAACAGCAGCTCTGCTGTCAACTGCAATACCACCATCACCAACTCGGTCACTACGGCATGTACATCAGGTGCCTGCACCGTCAGCAACTGCAAGAGCGGATTTCATCTGAACTCGGCCAAAACTGCATGTGTCGAAACGACAGCGGCTGCCTGTGCTGCCACCAACAGCAGTTCGACCATAAACTGCAACACGACCATCCAGAATTCCGCTACGACAAGCTGCTCGAACGGAACGTGCTCGGTAAGCAATTGTAAAGCCGGGTATCATCTCAATTCAGGCAAAACTGCATGCGATGCAAATTCCAATTCATCCTGTGCAGCCACCAACAGCAGCTCACCCGTCAACTGCACATCCATTGCCAATACTGTCACGACGGCATGTACGAGTGGTGCCTGCACCGTGAGCAACTGCAAAGCCGGATTCCATCTTAATGCAGCCAAAACTGCATGTGCAGCCAATTCGGATACAGCCTGCGCAGCAACAAACAGCAGCAATGCCCTCAACTGCAACACTGCCATTACCAACTCTGCCACCACAGCATGTTCTTCAGCCGGTTCCTGCACCGTCAGCAACTGCAAGAGCGGATTTCATCTGAACTCGGCCAAAACTGCATGTGCAGCCAATTCCGATACCGCATGTGCCGCCACGAACAGCAGTTCAACCGTCAACTGCAACACTACCATTGGCAACTCGACCGCAACCAAATGCTCCACATCCGGTACTTGTCAGGTTACCAAATGTGCCACCAACTATCACATCAATTCAAGTGCGCAAACAGGCTGTGTGGCCAACAGCAATACCAACTGCGCATCTGTCACCAGTTATTCTCCGACAGATTGTACCCAAACCTTTAAAACTATCTGTACAAACGGTGCCTGTACGTGTGCAAACGGCGTTGAGAACTATGACAAAACTGCATGTGTCTATTACAAATGCAAGAATTATCCGGGAGTAAAAGAGGCCAAGAGCGGCGGCTATACCCGATGTTTTCCGACCAAATGCGAAACAGGATACAGTCTCTTTCCCGGGGATGCATGGGCATCGTGCCGACCCACCACATCAGTCGTCAGCAGCTGTTCAGCTCTTGGCTACAAATACGAACACAACAATATTTGCTGCGGCTGCTCAAACACATGCAGCGGCAGCGGATGCAGTAACAGCGGCTGCAATGATGGCTACAAGCATTACCATACTGCATGCCTGCCACACGATATCTGCTGTGGCGACAACTGCCTTAATTGCACTGCTGACGGAATGCACTGCAATTCGGCGCACACAGGATGTGAATAATAAAATGTAATTCAATCAAGAGTTTATTAAATAATACATTTTTCCTGATGATAAGGAGCCGATGATGAAAACAAGAATATATCTGTTCGCCCTGATAGCCTGTATATTCATGGGATGTGAGATGGCAGAAGTCGTCGAGTGGGGCGATGACTGCCCCGGCAGCAATTCGGAAGGCGAATTGAGCTATATCGGTGATGAATCCTGCACAAAAAGCAACAGTACCAGCTGCAGAATCGAAGATAAGACATACGATCTCAGTGCAAATTTCGATATCAAACGCTGTCCGCTTGCTTTTTCCCACTGTGTTGACAATGATCCGGAAGGTATCTATCACTGCGAGAAGGAAACCAAGAAAGAATGTGCCAAAACGCAGTTTGCCTGTCCCAAAGGCGACAAACCAGATGATGTTGAATGCGTCGATCCATCATCCTCCAAAACCTGTGGTGCAGACAACTGCGATAAGAATAATTATGGCGGTCAGGATTGTTCCAAATTCGGCAAGCTGAGCAGCTGCGAACTCAACAGTGAAACAAATAAATATATGTGCCGCTGTCAAAATGGTGCACTGCTTTGTGGCAGCGAATGTATTTCTCCGGGTAATTCCCGATACTGCGGAGCAAACGACTGCAGCAAGGATAATTACGGCGGACAGGATTGTTCGACACTTCCTGGAAGTGAATGCCAGGAATACGAAAAGGACAAATACCGCTGTGAGTGCCGCGATGATTCTATTAAATGTGGCGAAACATGTATTAATCCCTCCAGCGATTCAAAACATTGCGGTGCCAAAGGTTCCTGTTCGAGTGAAGACCCGGATAATGACGATTATCAGGGCGAGGACTGCGAATCCGGACATGGTATATGCACGAATGGAACCTGTGCCTGCCCTTCGGAACAAATCTGGTGTGTGCTCCCGGAAGAAGAAAAACCACGCTGTGTTTCTCCCCATGAGCCAGAATCATGCGGTGCCCATAAAATTGAAGGTACCAATCAATGCGAAGCAGATCCCTGTACCTTCGGTCAGTCATGTTCTTCCTCTGCTGAGGGATACAAATGTACCCAGACAGAGTGTGAGGATTCCCAGATGCTTTGTCCGTCGGACGGCGAAATGAAATGCACTCCCAAAGAGGATCCCATGAACTGCGGTGCATGCGGCATGAAATGCGAGAGCCAGACGAATGGCTTTGCCCATGGCAATGACTGCAGATTTACAGACAATGAGTACAAATGTACATTTGTATGCAACGAAGGTTATACGAATTGCACTCCGGAAGACGAATTCAATCCCGGCTGCAAAGATCTCCAGCACGATGACAACAATTGCGGCAAATGCGGATTCGTCTGTCCCAGCGACAAAACCTGCAAAGACGGCGTTTGTACGGCCAGTGTCTGCAAAGAAAATCAATGTGCGACAACGGATGTCAATGGTAAAATATCATGTTTCAACGAAGTTTTTCAATGCGGCAGCAAATGTCTGAATTGTGAGAAATCGCCGGTGAAAACTGCAAAATGTGATGAGGGGACATGTGTTGCCATTAACTGTGAGACGGGATATCATCTCAAGGATCAAACCTGTGCAAGCAACAGCAAATCCGACTGCGGTCCGACCAATGGTCCTGGCATCAATTGCATCGTCCAGAACATCACCGATGCAGACTGCAGTGCGACAGGTACCTGCGTCGTGACCAATTGCAAAGCAAATCATCACATCAGTGCCGACAAGACGAGCTGCGTTTCGAACAGTGATGCAGCCTGCGGTGCAGCGAACAGCAATACGCCTGTTGACTGTACAAAACTGGATAATGTGGTCAAAGCTTCATGTCAGGAAGGGAAATGCGCCGTCACGGAATGCAAGCCCGGATACCATCTGAATGCATCCAAAACCGGCTGTGAAGCCAACAGCGAAACAGCCTGCGCGTCTACAACAAGCAGCCAGGTACAGAACTGCATAAAGATCGCGAATTCTAAAGAGGTCGAGTGTGCAGCCGGTGTATGCAAAGTCAAAAGCTGTGAGAAGGATTACCATCTGAACGCCGATGCTACGGGCTGTACGGCTAATAGCAAAATAGCCTGTGCTGCGGTCAATTCCAGCCAGACGCTGGACTGCACAACAATTCAAAATTCCTTAGCAGTATCCTGCACGAACGGGAAATGCACTCTTTCTGAGTGCAGATCCGGATACCATATCAATTCGGCTAAAACCGGCTGCGAAATCAACAGCGATACATCATGTGGTGCCCCCAACAGCAGCAGCGTCAAAAACTGTACTGCCGGCGTGGAAAAAGTCTGTGTCGACGGCGTATGCAAGTGTTCAAAAGACAACTCAACCGTACTCAATTATGATGGAAATGCCTGTGTCATTCCGGCATGTCAGGGCATTCCGGGGGTTAAGGAAGGAAAACCCTTACAGAATGGCAAAAAGTGTTTACCAACAAAGTGCCTCGACAATTACAGTCGCACCGGGAATGATAGTTATGCGGCCTGCCGTCCTAAAAAATCATCTTTCACCTGCTCAGACATCGGCTACAAATACGATCTTGACAATACTTTATGCTGTGGCTGTTCTGAAGCAAGCTGCAAGAATTGCGCCGATCATGCCTGCAATTCAGGCTACAAGCATTACCACTATACATGCTTAAAATATGACGTCTGCTGTACTTCAACCTGTTTAAACTGTCTTGTGGATGGAAAACACTGCAATACATCAGATACGGCATGTGAATAATATAAAGAATCTTGACAAAATATTTTGAGAGATAAGGAGTCTGCAATGAAAACGAGACCATACCTGTTCGCCCTGATGGCCTGTATATTTATGGGATGCGACATGGCAGAAGTCATCGACTGGGGTGCAGACTGTCCCGGCCCCGACACGGAAGGCGAGTTGAGCTATATTGTCAATGAATCATGCAATGCTGACAGCCCCAAATGTGTCATTTCAGATTCCGAGGACAAAGAGAGTACTTACGATTTTTCACAGAATTTCAAAGTCCAGCGCTGCCCAAAAGATTTCCCCAAGTGCGTAAAAAATGATGCAGATGATAATTACCACTGTGAAAGCAAGAAAAGCTGTGCGGTAGGCAGTTTTCCCTGCGAATCGGAAAACGGCCAGCTAATCTGCATCGATCCTTCTTCGAATGCGACCTGCGGAGCCCAGGAATCCAAATGCAACGCCATCAATTACGGAGGACAGGACTGTTCCCGCTATGGCATGAGCTCGTGCGTCAAGGATGGCGAGGACTATTCCTGCCAGTGCGCGACGGGAGCAAAGCTCTGCGGAACGATGTGTCTGAATCCGGCATCCAACGAAACCTGTGGTGCAGACGACTGCGACAAGGAAAATTACGGCGGTGATAACTGTAATGCCTACGAAGACAACCGCGAATGCAGCAAGGATGATGACGGAAAATACCGATGTCACTGTACAAAAGGGGATATTGTCTGCGACGGAACCTGCATCACCCCAGCCAACAATATGGACTACTGCGGAGCCAGGGGGGGATGTTCCGATGAAGATCCAGACAGCAGTGATTATCGCGGCCAGAAATGCGATCCGGATAGCGGCGTGTGTAAAAATGGTCAATGCTCATGCAACAGCAATCTCGTCTGGTGTGCCATTGAGGATCTGAACGACTCCGAACTTCAGTGCTACGATCCCAGCGATGACAAAACGTGCGGCGCCCACCTTTCGGATGACGGAATTCATTGCGAGACGAATCCATGCAATGAACTCTATACCTGTCAGAGGAAATCAACGGATGAGTTCGAATGCGCACAGACCGGCTGCGCAGAGGGTGAACAGTTTTGCATGATAGACGGAGAAAAGTCGTGTATTCCCAAATATTCGACCGAAAATTGCGGTCTTTGCAACAACAACTGCAATCTTTTGAACTATGCCAATGCAATCGTTTCGGGATGCGAAGACAACGAAGGTACACCGACATGTGCCTTTGAGTGCGAAGAGGGTTACGAAAACTGTGGCGACAAATTTGCCCCCAATTGCATCGATCTGAAGAATAACCGAATGAACTGCGGCAAATGCGGCGAATCTTGTGAAGATGGTTTCATCTGCGTAGAAGGCTCATGCAATATTACTTCGTGTCCGTCCAATGAATGCGCAATCAACGGCTCAACCTGCGTCAACAACGACAACCAATGCGGCGTTGAATGCAAGAATTGCAAGCTGCAGGATCCGAATGCATTTTGTCAGAATGGTGCATGTATCATCACGGATTGTCCCAAAGACACGCATCCGGTATTTGAAAACTCCCAGATTTCCAAATGTGCTCCAAATACGCCGCAGGCATGCGGTCCGAATACGATGACCATCAATGACACCCTCGACGACTGCACTAAAATTGCAAATGCGGCAGAGGTCAAATGTGTGGATTCTGCCTGCACCGTTGTGAATTGCCAGCCGAATTTTCATTTGAGTGCGAACCAGAAAGCATGCGTAGCGAATCAGAATGACCAGTGTGCCCCAACCAACAGCAGCACGGTTCAGAACTGCAATTCCATTGCTAATTCCGCGACTGTTTCCTGTCAGGGCGGGAAATGTGCCGTCACCGAATGCAAGCAGAATTTTCATCTGAATGCCGGCAAAACCGGATGTGATGCCAACGGCAAGCAGATCTGCGCACCGACCAACAGCAATTCGACAAAGGATTGTACGAGCATTGCGAATGCAGCGGATGTCGATTGCGTGAATGGTGCCTGCAAAGTCAAGAATTGCAGCGCCAATTTTCACCTGAATGGAGATGCCACGGGGTGCACAGCCACCAACGCATCAGCCTGTGCGCCGACGAACTCAAGCCAGGCGACGAACTGCAATTCCATCGCGAACGCAGCCTCTGTGGCCTGTACAAACGGACAGTGTACGGTGTCGAACTGCAAATCCGGATTCCACCTGAATTCCGGCAAGACCGGATGCGTGCAGACGACGAGCGATTCATGTGCTGCGACCAACAGCAACAGTGTTATCAACTGCAACAATGGCCCGAAAAAAGTCTGCGTGAACGGAACATGCGAATGTTCTGCAGACAATTCGAAGGTACTCAACTACGACGGCGATGCCTGCGTCATTCTCGCATGTCAGGGCATTCCCGGTGTTACCGATGGCGAGACCAACGATTACAACAGGTGTATACCCACCGCATGCGGACCGAATTATTCCCCATTTTTCCAAAGCAACTACGGTGCGTGCCGTCCGCGCAGGGATAATATCGGCGGCAATTGCACTACGAGGGGGTATACCCATAACAGCGGCAGCATCTGCTGTGCCTGTGAATCTGGCTGCAGCGGCAACTGCAAGGACAGCTATTGCAAAAGCGGCTATATGCATTACCACACGGCATGTATCCCTAAAGATGTATGCTGCGGCGCACGGTGTACGAACTGCCTCGCGACGGGCAAGACCTGCAATACTTCGGAAGGAAAGTGCAAATAGCTCAGTTTACTGCATAATCATTCGACCGCAGCCCCCAAACAGGCTGCAGCGCGTATTGGCCATAAGCCAATAGCGCTGCAAGGCGGGCGTATTTTGCAAAAAAGCCCGCCAAACCATAAAAAATAACCGAAAACGCCACTATATTATGATAACATGGATACGGTTTTGATGTTTATAACCTTTAAAAGAGGACGTAGCCATGATGAAAGCGAAACCTTATCTGTTGGCAGCACTGGCGTGTATATTCATGGGATGTGAGATGGCGGAAGTCGTCGACTGGGGATCGGACTGTCCCACCGATGACTCGAAATCCCTCACCTATATCGGCAAATCGACCTGCACGAAAGACAATGCATCTGCCTGTCAGCTGGATGGCAAAACCTATGATTTCAGCACCAATTTTGACATTCGGCGCTGCCCGAAGGAATTTTCGGTCTGCGCAGTAAATGAGGATGACAGCAACTATCACTGCGAAAAAGACACCAAAAAAGGCTGTGCCGATACGCAGATAACCTGTCCGCGCAACGACGGCACGGATGATGTCGACTGCATCGATCCCTCATCGACCAAAACATGCGGTGCCACGGACTGCAAGAGCATCAATTATGGCGGAAAAGACTGTTCCGAATATGGAGAACTGAGCCGATGCCAGTTCAGCAATGATACCGAAAAATATGTATGCCGCTGTCCGAACGGTGCTCTTCTGTGCGGAACGCAGTGCATCGATCCCAACGATCCCAAATATTGCGGAGCGAGCGACTGCGATGCCGAAAACTACGGCGGAATTGACTGCGAGAAGGGAGATGCGTACTGCGCGAACGGCAAATGTACCTGCAGTGCCGGAAGTATCTGGTGTTCCGTCAACGGAGAGCCGGAAAAATGTGTTTCTCCCAGGGAGAATGCGACATGCAATGCCCACCTGTCGGAAGACGGCAGTACCTGTGAAATCACGCCATGCGATGACAATCAGTCCTGTACCCGAAACGGAGATGTGTATTCATGTTCACAATATAAATGTGACGATGATCAGCAGCTCTGCGATAAAGAAGAAGAGAAACAGTGTATCCCAAAACTCGATGACGACAACTGCGGTAACTGCAACAATAAATGTTCGGAGCTGCTGCTTTCCAATGCGCATGGCAGTACATGTACCCATACGGATGAAGGCAAATATGTCTGCACGTATGAGTGCAATGAGGGTTTTGAAAACTGCGGCAGTGCCGTAGAACCGAACTGTGTTGCTCTCAATACGTTCCAGCACTGCGGTGCATGCAATCATACATGTGAGAACAACGAAGCATGTGATCCGGAAACCAAAACATGTATTCCGACAGGCTGCTCCCCCAACGAATGTCCGCTTCCGGGCAAAGATGGCGGAGAATCAGAATGTGTGATGGATGACGAACACTGCGGCAGCAATTGTCAGATCTGTTCCAATGTCCATGAGAATGCATCGTGTCTGAACGGCACGTGTGTCGTCAGCGAATGCAACGAGGGCGAACATCCCGTATTTGAAGAAACACTGATCATTCGCTGCGATCCCAATACCATAACCTCATGTGCACCGAAGGACATTAAAGTCAGCGAAGCCCCCGTCGACTGCACGGAAGCCCTTGCCAATGCCCACGAAGTCAAATGTACGGAAGAAGGCAAATGTGCTGCCGTATCCTGCGAACCGGGTTTCCATCTCAACAAGGACAACAGTGCATGCCTAGCCAATACTTCGACATTATGCGGTTCGGGCGACAGTTCCGAAGTCGTGAACTGCGATGAAGAAATCGCGGATGCAGTCGAAACCGAATGTGTTTCGAATGTGTGTTTTGCGAAGAAATGCGCGGAAGGCTTTCATCTTTCGTCTGATTTGAAGATGTGCGAATCCAATGATACTTCCAAATGTGCCCCGGTCGACAGCTCAGATGCCAAAGACTGCAGCATTGTAGCCAATGCGGCCCAGACTGAATGCGTGAATGGTTTTTGCAAAGCAAAACAGTGTATGCCAGGCAATCATCTTTCGCAGGACAAATCGGAATGCGTTGCCAACAGCGACTCACTTTGTGGTGCCATCGACAGCAGCACCACGGTGGACTGTACGACGCTTGCAAATGCCGATAATGCCGTATGCGAAAGCGGGTCCTGCATCGTCAACAAATGCAAGGAAAATTATCACATCAGCAAGGATAACAAATCCTGCGTTACCAATACGAACACGAGCTGTGCGTCTGCATCCAGCACCAATGAAGAGAATTGCCAGGACATTACCAATGCCAGCAGCACCGAATGCGACAAGGGATCATGCATCGTTCTGGAATGCAAATCGGGCTTTCATGTCAGTCCGGACAATAAGAGCTGCGTAAGCAACGAAAGCACCAAGTGCGCGCCTCCCAATGGCGGTCAGGAAGTCAACTGCAATGATGCCATCATCGATTCAGCCGTGACTACCTGCAATGCCGGTGTCTGTGAAGTCGTCGAATGTGCCGTCGACCACCATCCCTCGTCGGACAAGAAATCATGTATTAAAAACACGGCGACGGCCTGTGCGAGTACAACGAGCAGTGCAACGGTCAACTGTAACAATAAAATTTTGAATTCCGCAACGACAACCTGCAATAAAGGCGTCTGCAAAGTAACCAACTGTGCAGCCAACCATCACATCACGAATTCGGATGCGATCAGCTGTACGGCGAACAGCAACACCCAATGCGGAGCTACCAGCAGCAGCACAACGGTCAACTGCAACACGACGATCATCCATTCGACGACAACGGCATGTACATCAGGAGCCTGTACAGTCAGCAACTGCGAGAGCGGATTCCACCTCAATTCGGGCAAGACTGCATGCGTCGAGACTACGGCAGCGGCATGTGCCGCAACCAACAGCAGTACGACCATCGACTGCAACACGACCATCCAGAATTCCGCCACGACGAGCTGCTCGAACGGGACGTGCTATGTCAGCAAATGCGCCAGCGGATTCCACTTGAATTCCAGCAAAACCGCATGTGATGCGAATTCGCAAACATCGTGTGCTCCGACGAACAGCAACAGTCCCACCAACTGTACATCCATCGCCAACTCGGTCACGACTGCATGCTCCTCCAGCGGTACATGCACTGTGAGCAAATGCAAAGACACTTATCATCTCAATTCCGGCAAAACAGGATGTGATGCGAACTCGCAAACATCGTGTGCCCCGACCAACAGCAACAGTCCCACCAACTGTACTGCCATTACCAACGCAATCACGACAGCATGCTCCTCCAGCGGTACATGCACCGTGAGCAAATGCAAAGACAATTATCATCTCAATTCCGGCAAAACAGGATGTGATGCGAACACGCAAACATCGTGTGCTCCGACGACCAGCAACAGTCCCGTCAACTGTACATCCATCGCCAACTCGGTCACGACAGCATGCAACTCCAGTGGTTCCTGCGTCGTAAGCAAATGCGCGAACAACTATCATCTCAATTCCGGCAAAACAGGATGTGATGCGAACTCGAACACATCGTGTGCTGCAACGACCAGCAACAGTCCCGTCAACTGCACATCCGGAATTGCCAAATACTGTGTTTCCGGTTCATGCCAATGCTCGACGGATGGCAGCACGGTTTTCAACTGGAACAACAGTGCATGCGTGCCCAAATCATGTAAAGGGGTTCCCGGTGTTATGGCGGGCAGCACATTAAGTACGAGCTGGTATGATTACCACAACACAGAATTTGCCTGTAATCCATCTTCATGTGCCACTGATTTTAAACGCGTACAACAAGGAGGAAATGTTAATGCATATGCATGTCTTCCCAAAGAAAGCACCTATAACTGCATCAGTACCATGGGATATAAATACAAAAACAGCGAAGGATATTGTATCGGCAGAAAAGACGGCAGCGGCGTCAATGGACATGCGCACTGCAAGGATAATTATCGTCAATACATTACTGCCTGTCTTCACAAGGATGTCTGCTGCGGCACACGAAATACAAGTATGGGCAGCAGCACGGATTATCTCTGTACCAACTGTCTCGCCAATGGTAAATCCTGCAATATGACTTCCGGAACCTGTCAATAATATATTAATATTAAAATAACGTATTAATATTAATAATTATAATTAATAAAAGGCTCTGCCTGCGATGAAAATCGCTTTCCGGCAGAGCTTTTTTTTTAGGTTATGTTTAGCCTGTCCCGGGGTTGCGCCCTTCGGGCTCACCTTGGGCTGTACTCTTTCCCCATTCAGGGCTCTCATTTACTGCGGCCATAACCATAAAATGCAGCAGCGCGTATTGGCCATAAGCCAATAGCGCTGCAAAGGCGGGCGTATTTTGCAAAAAAAGCTCGCCAAACCATAAAAAATAACCAAAAATAAAGCTAATATATGATACGATTGATATCGTTGTGATGTCGTGTACCATTATCAGAGGATATATCCATGATGAAAGCAAAACCCTATTTATTCGCTGCTCTGGCATGTTTGTTCATGGGATGCGAAATGGCTGAAGTCGTTGAATGGGGGGCGGACTGCCCCACCGATGCCAGCCTGTCGCTTACCTATATCGGCAATTCGTCGTGTACCCCAGACAATGCTTCTGCCTGCCAGCTTGACGGCAAAACATACAATTTCAGCACCAATTTTGACATTCGACGCTGCCCCAAGGAATATTCGGTATGTAAAGCCAACAAAGAAGACGGCAATTATCACTGCGAAAAAGACACCAAAAAAGGCTGTGCCGATACGCAGATAACCTGTCCTCGCAGCGACGGCACGGATGATGTCGACTGCATCGATCCGGCATCACTCAAAACATGTGGTGCAACAAGCTGCGAAAGCCCCGGTTACGGCGGGCAGGATTGTTCGGAATACGGAGAACTGAGCCGCTGCCAGTACGACGACGAAAGCAAAAAATATTCATGTCGCTGCCCCAATGGAGCCCTGCTTTGCGGAAAACAATGCATCGATCCGAATGATGCCAAAACCTGCGGCGCAAACGACTGCGACGCCGACAATTACGGCGGTACCGACTGTACAGCCGGAAAGAACCTCGAATGCCAGGAGGATGACAGGAATCAATTCAGCTGTCAGTGCCGCAAAGATTTTATCCTGTGCGATGATACATGCATCAATCCATCATCGGATCAGAAACATTGTGGTGCCAAAGGCACGTGCAGTGGATCCGATCCGGAAAGCAGCGATTATGCAGGCGAAAACTGCGAATCCGGCGACAGCATTTGCTCTTCCGGCAAATGTGCCTGCACCGCCGGACAAATCTGGTGTGTTCCTGACGGCAGTGATTCTCCTCGCTGCGTTTCTCCCGGCGATAACGAAACCTGCGGTGCCCATCTTTCGGAGGATGGCATTCATTGTGAAGCAAATCCCTGTCAAGACCTCTTCACCTGTCAGATAAACGCATCCGAAGAATACGAATGCCAACAGAGCGGCTGCGAAGAAAATGAGCAGTTCTGTATGGTGAATGAAGAAAAAAAGTGTGTGTCCAAGTATTCGACCGAAAATTGCGGACATTGCAACAACGACTGCAAGCTATTGAACTACGCCCATGCCAGTGTTTCCGGATGTGAGGACAACGAGGGTTCACCGATGTGCACCTTTACATGTGATGAAGGTTATGAAAATTGCGGAAGCAGCTTCAGTCCCAAATGCATCGACCTAAAGACCAGCCAGCAGAACTGCGGCAAATGCGAAAATAACTGTGAAGAAGGCTTAGTCTGCAGCGACGGTTCCTGCAGTGCGACTGTATGCCAGCCCAATGAATGCATGCTCAATGGGTCAAGCTGCGTCAACAATGACAGCCAATGCGGAGTGGAATGCAAGAATTGCAAGGCAGAAGATCCCAATGCATTTTGTCAAAATGGTGCATGCATCATCACTTCCTGTCCCAAAGACACACACCCTGTATTCAAGAATTCCCAGATTGTCCAATGTGCTTCCAATACGGTGAATGCCTGCGGCAAAAACACGATGACCATCCACGACAGCCCAGAAGACTGCACCAAGATTGGGAATGCAGCTGAAGTCAACTGCCTGGATTCTGCATGCATCGTCGTGAATTGCCAGCCTGGTTATCACCTGAATAAATCCAAAACCGCCTGCGAAGCCAACAGCAACGAAGCCTGCGGTGCCACAAACAGCAACAGTACAGTGAATTGCAGTACAACCATTACCAACTCAGTCACGACTGCGTGTTCCGGAGGTTCCTGCACTGTGAGCAAATGCAAAGACGGACATCATCTCAACGCAACCAAAACCGGATGCGAAGCCAACAGCGATACAAGCTGCGGAGCCATCGACAGCACAACCGTACAGGACTGCACCAGCATCGCAAACTCAAACAAAGTCTCATGTCAGGCTGGGAAATGTACTGTCAGTGAATGCAAGCCGACCTATCATTTGAATTCATCCAAAACCGGCTGTGAAGCCAACAGTAAAACGTCGTGTGCAAAGGTTGGCAGCAACGCCCCCCAGGACTGCACAAAGATTGCAAATTCATCATCGGTCGCATGCACGGACGGGGAATGCGTCGTCAGTCAGTGTGCAGGCGATTATCATCTAAATTCGAACAAAACCGGCTGTGCAAAAAACAGCACCAGTTCCTGTGCTGCCGCCAACAGCAATACCCCAAAGGACTGTACAGGTATTGATAATATTGCCAATTCCAGCAGTGTCAGTTGTTCGAGCGGGAAATGCGCAGTTTCGAAGTGTAAATCCGGTTATCATCTGAGTTCGGATAAAACCAAGTGCGATAAAAATTCAAATACTTCATGTGCTGCAACGGACAGCAATAAAGCAAAAGATTGTACAGCTGGCATAGAAAAAGTCTGTGTCAGCGGCGTATGCCAGTGCTCGAAGGATAATTCAACAGTACTCAATTATGATAAAACCGCATGTGTTCACATAGCCTGCAAAGGCGTTCCCGGCATCGCAAAAGGCAGACTCATTACCAGAAACTGGTATGATGGAAAAGATGACTACATCTGCGATGCAGTCGAATGTGTCAGTGGATATAAACGACAGAAACAAAGTACAGCCGATGCCTGGTCATGCCGTCCAAAAGAAAGTAAATATCAGTGTATCGATAAAATGGGGTACAAATATACAGATGATGAGGGCTACTGCATTGCAATGAATAGTGCGGGAACCAACGGTCATTCCATGTGCAAGAGCGGTTACCGACATTATATTTATGCCTGCCTGCCACAGAATGTTTGCTGCGGAAAACTATCCAACACGAGTGACTCATACTATTTTCAATGTACCAACTGTCTTGCCCAGGGAAAAACCTGCAACACGACATCCGGTGAATGTAAATAATAATAAATATTTATAGATATCATTTAACAATATGAATAACGGCTCTGCCTGCGATGAAAGTCGCTTTCCGGCAGAGTTTTTTTTGGCTATGCCTGCCCATGGGGTGCGCCCTTCGGGCTGTACTTTTTCGCTCTTTCAATGCTCTCATTAACTATGGCCATAACAATAAAATGCTGCAGCGCGTATTGGCCCAAAAGGCCAATAGCGATGCAAAGGCGGGCGTATTTTGCAAAAAAGCCCGCCAAACCATAAAAAATAACCAAAAATTAAGCTAATATATGATACCATTGATACCGTTGTGATGTCGTGTACCATTATCAGAGGATGTAACCATGATGAAAGCAAAACCCTGTCTGTTGGCAGCACTGGCGTGTGTGTTCGTTGGATGTGAAATGGCAGAAGTCGTCGACTGGGGAGCAGACTGCCCCACCGATGCCAACCTGTCACTTACCTATATCGGCAATGCATCCTGCACGCCGGACAATGCATCTGCCTGCCAGATTGATGGCAGAACCTATGATTTCAGCAACAATTTTGAGATCCGGCGATGCCCGAAGGAATTTTCGGTCTGTGCGGTTAACGATGAGAACAGCAATTATCACTGCGAAAAAGACACCAAAAAAGGCTGTGCCGATACGCAGCTTACCTGTCCGCGCAACGACGGCACGGACGAAGTCGACTGCATCGATCCATCGTCGATCAAAACATGCGGTGCATCAGACTGCAAGAGCATCAACTATGGCGGACAGGATTGTTCGGAATATGGCGAGCTGAGCCGATGCCAGCAGAGCAATGATACAGGGAAATATGTGTGCCGCTGTCCGAGCGGGGCACTGCTCTGCGGTGCGCAGTGCATCGATCCCAATGATCCAAAGTATTGCGGAGCGAACGATTGTGATGCCGACAATTACGGTGGTATCGACTGTGAAAAAGGTGATGCCTACTGCACGAGCGGCAAATGTTCATGCAGTGCCGGAAGCATCTGGTGTTCCATCAACGGGGAACCGCCGAGATGTATTTCGCCCAGGGACAATGCAACCTGCAATGCTCACCTTGCGGCAGACGGCAACACATGCGAAACAACGCCATGTGATGAAAATCAGACATGTTCTGCAGCCGGAGACGGCAGTTTTACCTGTACGCAGATTGGCTGTGATTCGGATCAGCAGCTCTGCGATACCGAAGATGGAAACCAGTGTATTCCCAGGCTTGATGACGACAACTGTGGTGTCTGCAACAACAAGTGCTCAGCATTGCTGCAGTCCAATGCCCACGGCAGCGAATGTCTGAAGACGGATGACGGCAAATACGTCTGTAAATTCGTATGCGATGAAGGCTTTGAAAACTGCGGCACCGACACAGAACCCAATTGTGTATCACTGAATACTTTCCAGCATTGCGGTGAATGCAATCACACATGCGGAAACAACGAAGCCTGTGATCCGGAAAAGCTGGAATGCATTCCAACGGGATGCGCCCCCAACGAATGTCCGCTTTCGGGCAAAGACGGTGAAGAATCCGAATGTGTGCAGGAAGATGATCACTGCGGCAAGGATTGTCAGGTCTGCTCCAATATTCATACGAATGCATCCTGTCAGAACGGCATCTGCGTCATCAGCGCGTGCAACGATGGCGAGCACCCTGTGTATGAAGAAACATTGATAATACGCTGCGAGCCCAACACGATAAATTCGTGTGCACCAAGTGATATCAAAGTCAATGAATCGCCCGTCGACTGCGTTGAAACCCTTGCCAATGCCCACGAGGTCATGTGCACGGAAGAAGGCAAATGTTCTGCCGTATCCTGCGAATCTGGATTTCATCTCAATCATGGCACATGTGTCGCCAATACTTCGACATTATGCGGTTCGGGCGACAGTTCTGATGTCATGAACTGCAATGATGAGATTGAGAACGCGGCAGAAACCGAATGCCTTTCGAATATCTGTTTTGCGAAGAAATGCGCGGAGGGCTACCATCTTTCGGCTGATTTGAAACTTTGCGAAGCCAACGATACATCCAAGTGTGCCCCGGTTGACAGCAAGGATGCAAAAGACTGCAGCATTGTCCCCAATGCGACCCAAACGGAATGTGTAAAAGGAGTTTGCAAAGCGAAGCAATGCTTTGAGGGGTACCATCTTTCTACCGACAAATCGGAATGTGTTGCCAACAGCAACTCACTCTGTGCAGCAACCGACAGCAACAAGACCATGGACTGTACTGCCATCGCAAATGCAGCGACTGCCGTATGTGAGAATGGCGCATGCACTGTTAATAAATGCAAAGAGAATTATCACATCAACAAAGGCAATACCGCATGTGTCGTCAATACCAATACGAGCTGTGCCTCCACGACGAGCAGCAAAGAAACGGACTGCCAGGCCATTGCCAATGCAAGCAGTACGGAATGCGCCAAAGGCTCATGCAAGGTCCTTGAGTGCAAATCGGGCTTTCATGTCAGCCCTGATAATAAGAGATGCGTGAGTAACGAAAGCACAAAATGTGCTCCTCCCGGCGGCGGTCAGGAAATCAACTGCAATGATGCCATCCCCAGCTCAGCCCAGACTACCTGCAATGCCGGTGTCTGTGAAGTTGTCGAATGTGCCGTCGACCACCACCCCTCGCCGGACAAGAAATCATGTATCAAAAATACAGCGACGGCCTGTGCAGGCACCAAAAGCAGTGCGACCACCAACTGCAGCACATACATCACCAATTCGGCCACGACGGCATGCACGAGCGGTTCCTGCACTGTGAGCAAATGCAATACAGGATATCATCTCAACGCAGCCAAAACAAAATGCGTTGCGAATTCAAATACAGCCTGTGCAGCAACCAACAGCAGCAACGCCGTCGACTGCAGCACCATTGCCAACGCAGCGACAACCGCATGTACTGCGGGAGCCTGTACCGTCAGCAACTGCAAAGCAGGATATCATCTCAACGCAGCCAAAACACAGTGCGTTGCCAATACGGCTGCTGCCTGTGCTGTGACAAACAGCAGCACGACCACAAACTGCAATACATTCATCACCAATTCGGCCACGACGAACTGTTCAAACGGAACATGCTATGTAAGTAACTGCGCCGGTGGTTATCATCTCAATTCAGCCAAAACACAGTGCGTTGCGAATTCAAATACAGCCTGTGCAGCCACCAACAGCAGCACAACCACCAACTGTACGGCAACCATTGCCAACGCGGCCACTACAGCATGCACGAACGGTTCCTGTACTGTGAGCAAATGCAATACAGGATATCATCTCAACTCGGCCAAAACCAAATGCGTTGTGAATTCGGATACTTCATGTGCAGCCACCAACAGCAGCAGCGCTGTCAACTGCAATACGACCATCACCAATTCAGTGACGACGGCATGCTCCTCTGCCGGTTCCTGCACCGTAAGCAAATGCGCAAGCGGATATCATCTCAATTCTGCCAAAACCAAATGTGTTGCGAATTCAAATACAGCCTGTGCTTCAACGACCAGCAGCGATGCAGTCAACTGCAGCACGAGTATTAAAAATTCCGAAACGACCAAATGCTCTTCATCCGGTACCTGCCAGGTGACGAAATGCGCAAAGAATTATCACATCAACTCGAGTGCCCAGACTTCCTGTGTTAAAAACACCGACGAGAAATGCGCAACCCCCACCAGCTATTCTACGAAGGACTGCACCAAGACCTATACAAAAGTCTGTTCTGATGCAGGCAAATGCAAATGCTCAAGCGGTGTCGTAAACTATGACAAGAACGCATGTGTTCCCAAAGTCTGTATGGATATTCCTGGAGTGAAAGAGGGAAAGCAACTCGACAAAAGCTGGTACAGCGGCAATGATGAATATTCATGTAATGCCACATCATGCAACACTGACTACAAAATTCAAAAACAGAACAATACAGATGTTGGCGTATGTCTCCCCAAGGATAGCACATATAATTGTATCGAAAATATGGGGTATAAATACAAAGACAGCAGCGGCTATTGTGTCGGCAGAAGAAATGGCAATGGCCCCAATGGTCATGCTCACTGCAAGGATGGTTATCGTCAGTATATTTTTGCCTGTCTCCCGAAGGATGTCTGCTGCGGAACCCGGGGAGTTGATATGACTGCCGCAGGCGACTATTTATGTACAAATTGCAAAGCCAAGGGACAGACCTGCAATCTGACATCCGGCAAATGCGAATAACAATATATATTTAAACAAATATTATATAATAATACAACCGAAAGACTCTGTCCGCGACAAAATCCGCTATTGGGCAGAGTCCTTTTTATATGCATTTTTCTGATTCCCGTTTTCACTTGGATAAAACAGCCATGGAACCAAAATACAAAATCGTATTGTTACTCACCGTATTTACCTGTTTTCTTCATGCATGCGATATTGAGGAAGTCCACGTCGATCAGCAAGTCAATGCATGTCCGCCATCCCAGATTGCCTGCCAGTTCAGCGATTCCAGTGCCCTGCAGTGTGTTTCACCGGCTGATCCCCAAACCTGCGGCGCACACAGAATTAACGGAACCAATCAATGCGAGATGACTGTCTGCTCCCCCGAACAGATATGTGTTAAGCAGGAAAACAGATATCAATGCACGGAGAGAGATGATTGTACAACCCCCGGCATGCAGCTTTGCACATCCCACGACCACCTGACCTGTATATCCAAGCTTGATCCACAGAATTGCGGCGAATGTAATCATAACTGTCTGAATGCAGTCGGCAACCATGCCCACGGAAATGACTGTAAATTGATCGATGAAACCTATATCTGTACCTTTGAATGTGATGCCGGATATACCAACTGCCCTCCGGGAAACGAGATTCTGCCTGAGTGCGCAAGACTCGACCAGGATATCCATCACTGCGGTGCATGCGGTCATCAATGTGATGCTGATGAAAGATGTATCGAAGGCCAATGTCAGAAACAGCCCTGTCCGGCAAACCAGTGCGAAACAAAAGATGCTGCAGGCGAACAGGTTTGCATCAATACAGATATTCTTTGTGGTCCTGCCTGCGACGATTGCCTTGCGCTTCCGGGAGAGGCCAAATGCATCGATGGCGCATGCGTTCTGATCTCCTGCAAAGATAATCAGCATCCCATATACGACGGAACGCAGTTGGTCGGATGCGAAGAAAACCTCCCCGATTACTGCACAGAGCCCATCCCGCACGCAGTAAAAGTCGAATACATTGAAGGCGAATGCAGGGTTATCGAATGTGAAAAAGGCTATCATCCAGCCTTCGGTCACAGTAACTGCGAGGAAAACAGTATTGCCGCATGCGCGCCCCCGGATACGACGGGGGCTGCCGTCGACTGCATCACCATTCATAATGCCTCAGCCGTTGAATGCGATGATTCCGGAATCTGTCAGGTCAATAATTGTTTTCCCGGCTATCATCTGAGCCACGATAAACGAAAGTGCGAACAGAACACGCTTGCATCCTGTGCCCCCACAAACAGTTTCGAAACTGCCGACTGCTTCAAGATTGAGCATATCACTGATGTAACATGCGCAGAGACCGGACACTGTAAAGTCCTGAACTGCGAACATGGCTATCATATTGCGGATTCAGACTATTCAGCATGTGTTCCGAACAGTGCTAACGCATGTGCTGCAACGAACAGCTACAATACGATCGATTGTAATAATTCACCACAAAAGTACTGTATCGAAGGTCAATGCAGCTGTAACAATTCCGAAGTGCCAAATTGGGACAAAACGGCCTGTGTATCCAAAGTATGTGCCGATATTCCGGGCATTGAATCCGGCGTCGTTTCATATACCAATTATTATAATCATAACGATTCCGACTACAGATGTAATGCTGTCTCATGCACAGACAACTACATCCTTTACACCATGAACGAAGCAGCGATGTGCCGCCCGGCATCGGGGTCCGATTGTCCCGGATACAAGGATCCAGGCTGTAATGGCTGTGTTTCGGGCAAGTGTTCGCATGCCAACTGCGCATCCAACTATCGTTACTTTATGACTGCATGCCTGCATAAGGATGTGTGCTGCGGCACAAGAAACACGAATATGTCAAAAGCCTCCGACTTTTCATGCACAAATTGCAAAGCCAAGGGTCTGGTCTGCAATCTCGGATCCGGTCAATGCGAATAATGATCCTTTGACTTTTTTGTCTCTTTTCAGGGGGCAGTGGCCCCCTGCGGCGCTGCCTCACCTCTCTCCCCATCTCCACAATGGAGAGGGGAAACGGGAACGTCACCCAGTGACATGGGGGATGAGGTGAGGTACGCGCTTCCTCAATTCGCAATATAAAACCTGCTTCGTTTCCCGCGCCTGTCGGCGCATCAACTCGCAGTTTTTATTTGCTCATTGGGCTCTGCGATTCGCACCGTTCACAGGACGGTGCGAATCTCGGCCCCCCCTCTGCGGGAGTGCCCGCAACGCCCCGCACCACCCAATCCAAACAATGCGCCTCAGTTCGCAAAGGGCCATTCACTACGAATCGCATTGTCTGCAGACTATCTTATTCCTAACAAATCGCCTCAGTTCGCAAAGGGCCATTCACTACGAATCGCATTGTCTGCAGACTACCTTATTCCTAACAAATCGCCTCAGTTCGCAAAGGGCCATTCACTTCGCCTCTCGCGCCTGTCGGCGCTCCGGCTTGTGCCTGGCCGTTGCTCACTGGGCTCTGCGATTCGCACCGTTCACCGGACGGTGCGAATCTCGGCCCCCGCAACGCCCCGATCCTTACGATTTCACAAGGCAAAACTTCAAAATATCGAGTTGATATTACCTACTAACTTGTTATCATATCGTGTGTCGTCATTTGGGCGAATCAGAACTAACGAATAACCATAACCTGTAATACTGTTGTTTTTTTTAAGATCACATTAATCACCCGCGTGGTGCATTCGATCACGCATTCATAGCAATGAGAACATAATCATGAAAATTCAATCTATCATTATTGCCCTTGTTCCACTCCTTCTCACTGGCTGTGAAATGGCAGCCGTCGTCGACTGGGGAGCTGACTGCCCGGCCAATTCAGAAGATGGCAAGCTCGTCTATATTGCCAATGAATCCTGTTCTGCGGATGCTCCAGACTGTGTCATCACGGATTCCGATGGGAAGGAAGTTTCCTACAATTTCAGCAAAAACTTCTCGCTCAATCGCTGCCCCAATGAATTTCCCAAATGTGTCCAGAATGAATCCGGAACCGATTATCATTGCGAAACCAAAAAAGACTGTGCCAAAGGCAGCTTCGCATGTGAACTGGAAACCGGCGAAACGCGCTGCATCGATCCGAGTGCAAATGCGACCTGCGGAGCCCAGGAAGACGCCTGTGATGCCATTAATTTCGGCGGGCAGGATTGTTCCCTTTTCGGTCTGAGTTCGTGTGTCAAACAAAAAGACACAAATACCTACTCCTGCCAGTGTGCTACGGGTTCAAAACTTTGCGATAATTTTTGCCTGAATCCGGCATCCAACGAAACCTGTGGCGCCAATGACTGCAAAAAAGAGAACTACGGCGGAGACAATTGTCTGAAATACGATGATGTCCGGGAATGCACAAAAAATGACGATGACAAGTACAGCTGTCAGTGTCGTCAGGGAGACATTCTTTGTGACGGCAAATGCATTACACCGTCATCCTCACAAAGCAACTGCGGTGCAAAAGGTGCCTGTACCGAATCGGATCCCGAAAGTAAGGATTTCAAAGGTGAAGACTGCGATGCAGGAAAAGGCATCTGTTCATCAGGCAACTGCACCTGTCCTTCGGAACAGATCTGGTGTTCCCTGAATGAAGAAGAATCCCCTCGCTGTGTTTCTCCCCATGAACCAGAAACATGCGGTGCACATTTGATCGAAGGCACCAGTCAATGCGAAGCAGAACCCTGTATTTCGGGACAGTCCTGTTCACCAACTTCGGAAGGACTCAAATGTACCCAGGTAAACTGTGAGGATTCCGAGATACTTTGTCCGGTGGATGGCGAAATGAAATGCATTTCCAAACTGGATCCCATGAATTGCGGTGCCTGCAATATGAAATGCGAAAACCAGACAAATGGCTTTGCCCATGGCAGTGACTGCAAATTGATCGATGACAATTATCAGTGCATTTTTGAATGCAATGAAGACTATACCAACTGCACACCTGATGATGATCTGAACCCCTTCTGCGTAAAATTAAAGAGTGACATCAACAATTGCGGCGAGTGCGGAACGAAATGTTCGGACGAGGAATTGTGTATTGAAGGTGTATGCAAGAAAACCACCTGCCAGCCCAATCAGTGCGAAAGACCGGATGCCAATGGCAAGACCATCTGCGACAATTCAGATACATATTGCGGTCCGGGCTGTGAAAACTGCCTCAACCTCAGCGATCAGGCATCATGTATTGATGGCACATGCGTCTACGGCGGCTGCAAAAGTGATCAGCACCCTCTGTATACGGGCACCCAAATCACCGGCTGTGAACCCAACAGCATTACGGCATGTGCACCTTTGAGCAACAAAGCCAATGATCCCATCATTAACTGCAATGATACCAAGCCGGAACATGCGGCTGCTGTTGACTGTACAAAGGATGGCCAGTGCGTCGTCACTGCATGCGATGCCAATTATCACATCGCCGGCGACAAAAAATCATGCGTTGCCAATACCCCACAGTCCTGTGCTCCGAATACGAGTTCAGATGCCGTCAACTGCATTGTCTCGCCGGTCAGCGAAGCAAAATGCGAGAATGGCGTCTGCGTCGTAACCGATTGTGCAGCCAATCATCATCTGAATGGTCAGAAATGCGAAGCAAACAGCAAAACATCGTGCGGTCCGACCAATGGTGCAGGCAAAACCTGTATGGCAGACAATGTCAGTGATGCAACATGCAGCGCCGGTGTTTGTGTCGTTACCCAGTGTGCCGCTGGATTTCATATCAATGCGAGTAAAACCGGCTGTGTCCAAAATACCAATGAAGCATGCGCTCCCACCAATAGTGCAAGTCCTTCCAATTGCAACAACATCAGCAATTCAGAAACCGTATCCTGTTCATCGACCGGCACATGCCAGGTCAGCAAATGTAAGAGCGGTCATCATTTAAACAGCGGAAAAACAGCCTGTGATGCAAACAGCGATACCTCATGTGCTCCCCAGAACAGCAACAGCCCTGTCAACTGCAACAGCACCATTGGGAATTCTGCAAAAACATCCTGTACGTCTGCCGGCACATGCCAGGTCACGAATTGCAGCAGCGGGTTTCATTTGAACAGCGGAAAAACAGCCTGCGATGCAAACAGCCCAACGTCATGTGCAGCAACCAACAGCGACAGCCCCACCAACTGCAACAATATCGGTAATTCGGCATCCACCACATGCACATCGGTTGGCACATGTCAGGTCACCAAATGCAGCAGCGGGTTTCATTTAAACAGCGGAAAAACCGGATGCGATGCAAACAGCAATAAATCCTGCGCTGCGACCAACAGCAACAGCCCCACCAACTGCACGAATATCAGCAATTCAGCTTCCACGACATGCACATCGTCCGGCACTTGTCAGGTGACGAAATGTGCAAAGAATTATCATATAAACAGTGGAAAAACCGGATGCGATGCAAACAGCAATTCATCATGTGCAGCCCCCGACAGCAACAAACCGATCAACTGCTCCAGCGGCATAGCCAAATACTGTGTTTCCGGATCGTGCAAGTGCTCGACGGATGGCAGCACCGTTCTGAACTGGAACAGTACCGCCTGTGTTCACAAGGCATGTCAGGATATCCCCGGCATTATGGCAGGAACAGTGCTGACATCCAATTTCTATAATGGCTCCGATCCAGATTATGCATGTAAAGCGATCACCTGTGCTTCCGGTTATGAAAAGTATTCTCAGGAAACAGCCTCTACCTGCCATCCAACCAGCGGCAGTTGTCCTGGATATCTGGGTAACTGTACACCTCCGTGCAGTTACACACACGGGTGTTCCATGAACAGCTGCGGCAGCGGCTATCGTTACTACGTCAATGCGTGTCTTGAATATGATGTATGCTGCGGAACGAGGAGTGACTGGAATGTTGCATCTTATTATCGCTGTACCAACTGCCGCGCGCAGGGAAAAACATGCAATATTTCCAGCGGCACGTGTCAATAATCTATCAGTTTTCTGTCCTCACTGGAAATGAGGACAGAATTACCAGAATACAACCCAATAATATATGATTATATATATATGGAATTTCCAACATAACCATAGGATGAACTGATATGAAAACGAGTCGTGTTCTCAGTATCTGTACTGTTCTGTTATGCCTTACCTGTGCATGCCACGCCTATGCCCAGAGTTCCGACGAATTCAACACCGTCTGTTCACTCAAAAGCGCAAAGGGGGAATCTCCTTACCATGGCATTACCTATTATGCGTTATCTGAACATCATAACCATGGGAAACTCGACAGTTCATCCTGCAAAACAAACAAAATTACACATCCGGTTTATATTATAAAAGTCGATTTACAGGCCAAAGGTGTAGAAGCTCTCGTCCGGCCGGAACCTGCTGATTTTAAAGGCATTACAACACCAAACTTCGCATCAAAATATGAACTGGCCGGAGCGATTAATACGGGATTCGGTTCGACTGCATCCAGGTGGCGGGCCGGATGTCCCAGTTCCAGCAAAAGATCTGCGATTGGATATCACAAAAGCCAGGGTAAGGACTATTCCTGCTATGCTCAATTATCGGATTTCCCCATCGTCGGCCTGGACAAATACAATCGCTTCAGACGAATTGAACCCGAACAACTCGGCAAAACCATTGAATCCGAATTAAAAGCGACGATGCATCATGCCCTCTCCTCATATGTTTTTACGCTCGTCAAGGATGGTGAAGTCGTCGACAATTCCAAGACCGACCATACCAATGAATGGCTGGCCGCCAACAATGAGGGAGGCGGCAGTACCAAACATCTTCGCACTAATCCTCATCCGAGAACGGCGATTGGCGTCGATAAAACCGGCAGGTACTTCTTTATGGTCGTCGTCGATGGCAGACGTTCGAATATGACGGGAATGACCATCGAAGAGCTCTCGTACTGCATGAGAAACATGGGTGCCCACTATGCGTACAATCTGGATGGCGGTGGGTCTTCGACGATCACCATCGGCAATAAAGTCCAAAATCTTCCCTCCGACGACTCAGGATGCAGCAATTACGGCGAATGCACTAACAAAAGCTGTTCCACGAAAAGCTCCCTGCGGGCACAGTATCTGCATCTTGGATTCAAGGCTCAGAAAACCTGTACCCCCAGCCAGGAAATCTGCAATAACATCGACGATGACTGCAATGATCTCGTCGATGAAAATGGCGTTTGTGATGCCGAAGATCCCGTCTATCAGGCCATGCTTTACAACCCACAGAATACAGATGTCGATGGCGACGGCAAAGCAGACATCTGTGCTCGCGGCAAAGCCGGTATTTTCTGTGCATTCTCGCAAAACCTCAAGGATTACGGCAAAACTCCACTTCTCGATCTGAGCGATGCCAACGGCTGGGATAAGGTTTCCCAATATGCAACCCTTTTATTTGCCGATATCAACGGAGATGACAAAGCCGATATCTGCGCAAGAGATAACCAGGGAATAAAATGCTGGTTCTCGACGGGCAAGGGCTTTGGTGAACCGACTGCTGCCATTCCCATGACGGATGCGGATGGTTACGATAATGTCATGTACTACTCTACGATTCGTGCCGCCGATATCAACGGGGATGGCAAAGCAGACATCTGTGCACGCTTCAAAGATGGTTTTAAGTGTTACCCATGGAATGACGGCACCTGGGGAACTGAAATCACTCTGAGTGACATGTCTGATGATCAGAACTGGAATTCCCTGGAATACTATTCGACGATTCGGACTGCAGATATCAATGGCGACGGAAAATCCGATGTCTGCGGCCGCAGCAAAACCGGATTTCATTGCTGGCTGTCGGATGGTACACAGTTCAAAGAAGACTTTTCGGCACCGGACTGGAGTGACGAAAATGGATGGAACAAACCAGAATATTATCTGACTATCCGCATGCCTGACATCAATGGAGATCACAAAGCTGATCTATGCGCCCGCAACAAGGATGGTATCATCTGTCACTTGTCCGAAGGTGATAAATTCGGTGAAGCCATTCAGGGACCAGATCTTACGGATGATCAAAACTGGAATGATTACGACAACTACTCCACGATTCAGTTCGGCGATATCAACGGCGATGGCATGGATGACCTCTGCATGCGCGGCAATCACGAAATGCGCTGCTATCTGTCTGAAGGCAATTCTTTCGGAACTCTGCTCAAAATCCCCGAAATGGGCGACAATTACGGATGGAATAATCCGGATCATTTCAGAACCATTCGACTCGCAGATATCAACGGCGATAAAAAATCAGAAATCTGCGGTCGTTTTTCAACAGGAATAAAATGCTTCCAATATACGGGAACAGAGTTTTCTGTCATTGAAGGACCGGAATTCCAAAACAGCCACAGCTGGGATCAGCCCCCCTACTACAGTACCATCCGCATCGGAGGTCCACTGTTCAAAACCTGTTCGCTTCAAAAAGAGATCTGCAGCGATGGCATAGACAACAATTGCAACGGTCAGACGGACGAAACTGACGGTTGTATTCCCCTGCCCCCTCAGGAAGAATGCAAGGGAACCATCGATGAAAACGGAAAATGCATCGAGGATACACAGACTCCGGAATGCAAGGGTACCATCGACGAAAACGGAAAATGCATCGAGGATACACAAACTCCGGAATGCAAGGGTACCATCGACGAAAACGGGAAATGCATCGAGGATACACAAACTCCGGAATGCAAGGGTACCATCGATGAAAGCGGGAAATGCATTGAGGATAAACAAACTCCGGAATGCAAGGGTACCATCGACGAAAACGGGAAATGCATTGAGGATAAACAAAAGCCCGAAGAAGAATGCGAAGGTACCATAGATGAGAATGGTCAGTGTCAGCTCAACAGCGAGGATGCCAAAGCTGATTCTGATTGCAGCTGCAGCATAAAGAATCAGAATACATCCGGTCACGCTTTCGGCATCACTGGATTAATTATTCTCGGATTGTTTGGGATTAGTGTGCGCAGACGAAAATATCGTGTATAATCCTTACTGTCTGTTTGCACGAAGAGGTGAATATGAGAATCAAATCACTGATTATCATTTTAGTTCCCCTGGTATTAACAAGCTGCGAAATGGCCAGTGTCGTGGAATGGGGGTCGGACTGTCCGGGAAACAGCGAAACCGGCAAATTGAGTTATATCGGTGATGAATATTGCAACGCAGAGAATACCGAATGCCATTTTTATGATACGAACGACAAAGAGAGCGTCTACGACTTCAGCATTCATTTCAAGCTGAATCGCTGTCCAAATGAGTACCCCAAGTGTGTCAACGAAGATGATACATACCACTGTGAAGCGCAGACCAACTGTGCCCCCAATCAATTTGCCTGTGAACTGGAAACCGGCAGCACCCTGTGTGTCGATCCGGCATCCACCAGCACCTGCGGTGCACAGGCAGACAAATGTAATGAGGAATATTTTGGCGGCCAGGATTGCAGCATGCGCGGTTCGAGTATCTGTGCATACAGGGATGGCGAGTACTCCTGCCAATGTGCCTCAGGCGCGAAGCTTTGTGGTTCATATTGTCTGAGTCCGGCAGCCAACGAAACATGTGGCGCAAACGACTGCGACGCAGATAATTACGGCGGTGATGACTGCACAGAGTATGAGGATGTCCGAACATGCCGGTTCAGCGACGGTAAATATAGCTGTCAATGCAGGGATGGAGACATTATGTGCGATGGCAAATGCGTCACGCCTTCGACGGATCCATGGCATTGCGGAGCAAAGGGGGCATGCACGAGCGACGATCCTGAGGATGACGATTACTCGGGAACCAATTGCGATTCCGGCAATGGTATCTGTTCCGCAGGCCTTTGCAAATGTACTTCAGGTCAGATCTGGTGTTCTGTAAATGGAGAAGAACAGCCTCGCTGTGTATCGCCGTACGATCCCGAAACCTGTGGCGCACAGCTGCTGTATGAAACCGAAGAGTGTGAATCTATCCAGTGTAAGAAAGGACAATCATGTTCTTTTTCCAATGACACATTTTCCTGCATCCAGGTCGAATGTGAAGAATCCGAGCATCTTTGCAAGATCGATGGTGTGCGTATGTGTACACCTCTGTCAGATCCAAACAATTGCGGCACATGCGGCATGAAATGCGAACGCAGAAAAGGCGTCCACGCTCACGGCAATCTATGCAAAAGCACAGGTGACGATGACTACGATTGTACCTTGCTGTGCGACGAAGGTTATACCAATTGCAAACCTGATGATGACTTCGATCCCGAATGTGTCGATTTAAACCGGGATTTGGATAACTGTGGTGAATGCGGAAAGAGCTGCTCTCTCGAAGAATCCTGCATCGACGGAATCTGCAAGAAAACCGAATGTCTGCCCACTCAGTGTGCAACGAAAGATGCCAATAATAAAGCGATATGCATGAACATGGATTTTATGTGTGGAGCCAATTGCGATAATTGCTTCCTGATTGACGAAGACTCCAAATGCAATGTCCAGCAGGGCAAATGTGCCTATACCAAGTGTAAAAACAATCAGCACCCCATTTACAGCGGCGATCAGATTGTCAGCTGCGAGGACAATTCAGCATCAGCCTGTGCCCCTTCAGCAAGTCTGCCCAATGATCCCATTGTAGACTGCAATGCCTCAAAACCGGCAAATGTATCATCGATGGATTGTTCTTCCGATGGCACATGTATCCCGGTTGCATGCGCCCCCGGCTATCATCTCAACGGCCATACCTGCGAAGCGAACAGCAAGACCGCATGCGGTTCTACAGATGGTGCAGTCAAATCCTGCCTGGGATCGCACGTCGAAGATGCCAACTGCAACAATAACGGTGAATGTATTGTCACCCAGTGTGCGTCCGGCTATCATATTCATTCCAACCTGACATCCTGCGTACAGAACAGCACTGAGGCATGCGCTCCGCCTAACCGCTCAGATACGACGAACTGCAATACGCTCAGCAACGTCGAAAGTGCCAAATGCACCTCCCAGGGAACATGTCAGGTGACGAATTGCAAGAGCGGGTATCACATCACAGATGCCACCCAAAGCAGCTGTTCCCCAACCAGCGCATCCTCCTGTGCCGCGACCAACAGTTATTCTGTAAAAGACTGTACTACGTCATACAAAAAAAGCTGTTCAGGCGGATCCTGCGTATGCGCCAGCGGTGTGGAAAACTACGACAATACTGCATGTGTTAACGAAGCATGCAAGGGTGTTCCCGGGATTCAAAGCGGAAATGCTTTGACCAAAAGCTGGTTTAACCATAACTACAGCGACTATGCATGCAATGCCACGAGCTGCCTGCCAGGATACAAACGCCAACAACAAAACAATACAGAAGCCTGGACATGCCTCCCACCAAGCAGTCAGGTTAACTGCGGCAGTCTGGGATATTTATATACAAGCAGCGATGGCCATTGCATTGCTCAGCATAACGGGAAAAATGGCCACGCCCATTGTAAGGATAATTATCGCCATTACATCCTGGCCTGTTTACACAAGGACGTCTGCTGCGGAACAAGGAATACATCCATGAGTTTAGCAACAGACTTCCTCTGCACCAATTGCCTTGCACAGGGAAAAACCTGCAACATATCCTCGGGTAAATGCCAATAATTTACTGCGTTAAACAGATTTACATACTATCGATATTTTCTGATATTCTGCCGCAAGGAATCATATGAAACTCAAATCTCTGTTCGTACTATTCATTACATGTTTCATGACCGGCTGCAGCATGGAATCGGTCGTCGACTGGGGGGCCGACTGCCCTCCATCTCAACAGGAAGGCAAATTAAAATATATCGGAGGTATTTCATGCAATGCAGAACACACCAGCTGCGTGATCGCCGATCCGGACGGACAGTCACGTACCTACGATTTCAGCAAAAACTTCGAAATCCACCGTTGCCCCAGCGAATTTCCCAAATGCGTCCAGGATGAAGAAGAAGGCGACTTTTATTGCGAAGCACAAAAAACCTGCGCCGATGGTTATTTTTCATGTGATCTCGATAACGGCAAAACCATTTGCGTCGATCCCGCAGCAAGCACGACCTGCGGTGCAGATGAATCCAAATGCTCAGAACCCAATCATGGCGGACAGAACTGCAATGAATTTGGCATGAGTACCTGTGTCCAGAGAGATGGCAAATATTTCTGCCAGTGTGCCAGCGGTTCAAAACTCTGTGGTTCGTACTGTCTGAACCCCTCACTCAACGAAACCTGCGGAGCCAATGACTGCAGTGCCCCCAACTACGGCGGTGATGATTGCACGGAATATTCGGATGTCCGCGAATGCCGTGCAAACGATGAAGGTATCTACAGCTGTCAATGCCGAAAAGGCGACATTCTCTGCGACGGCAAATGCATTACCCCATCATCGGATCCTTCATTTTGCGGAGCCAAAGGCGACTGTACAGGTACAGATCCGGATGATGAGAATTATAAAGGCCTGGATTGTGACTCGGGCAGCGGAAAATGCACTTCTGGCCTTTGTACCTGTTCCTCCGACCAAATCTGGTGCATTCCCGAGGGCAGCGAAATGCCGCAATGCGTTTCCCCGAACGAAGATCAGACATGCGGTGCCCATCTGATTGAAAATACCAATGAATGCGCAATCACGCTCTGTGCCCCGGGTCAATCCTGTACTTTCCGCGATAATGAATACAAATGCATTCAGACCAAATGCCCCGATTCCGATATGCAGCTCTGCACTATCGACGGCACTCCCCAATGCATTTCCAAACACGATCCCATGAACTGCGGCGTATGCGGCATGAAATGCGAAACCTATAAAGCTGTCCATGCCCATGGCAGTGACTGCCAAAAAAACGATAATGGAGATTACGAATGCACGTTTGCCTGTGATGCAGGCTACACCGATTGCAACGAAAGCGATCCTTTTCATCCGGAATGCGTCGATCTGATGCTCGATCTCGATAATTGCGGCAGCTGCGGAAATGTCTGCAAGAAAGGAGAGCTCTGTGAGAATGGCGTATGCACAAAAAGCAATTGCAAGCCAAATCAGTGCGAAACCACAGACGCCAACGGAATTGTCATTTGTCTGAACGATGAAAACCACTGCGGCAGCAAATGCGAAAACTGTCAAAGTCTCACTGACCACAAATGCGATACCGAAATCGGCAAGTGTGTCCCCGGCGGATGTAAATCCAACCAGCATCCCATCTATTCCGGCACGAGACTCACCGGATGCGAGGACAACAGCCTTTCGAAATGCGCCCCGCCCACTCGAAAGGCCGACGAACCGATCGAAGACTGCAATGCCAAAAAACCAGGGTATGCAACATCCATGGCATGCTCAGAACAGGGAGAATGTATCGTTTTGGTGTGTTCCGGCAACAACCATATTGCCAAGGATAAAAAATCCTGCGTCCCCAATACCCCACAGGAATGCGGTTCCGGCAACAGCACATCCACCAGGAGCTGCATCGTTTCCCCCATCGCTGCCGCTGAATGCAGCAACGGGAACTGCAATGTCACCAACTGTATCGCGGAATACCATATCAAGAACAATATTTGTGAAAAGAATAGTCCAACACTGTGTGGCCCCACCAACGGAACGGCAAAATCCTGCATCATCAGCAACGTTGCAGAAGCCAAGTGTTCTGCAGATGGAAAATCATGCATCGTCACAAAATGCGCAACCGGCTATCATATCAATTCCACCCAAACCGGATGTGATAAGAATAGCAATATCTCATGTGCTCCCATCAACAGCAACAAACCAGTCAATTGCAACACCGCCATTGCGAATTCAGCTACCACCGAGTGTTCGGCATCCGGAACTTGCCTGGTAACCAAATGTGCTGCGCAGTATCACATCGGTTCCAGTGATAAGAATTCATGTGCCAAAAATACAAATGCCAAATGCGCCGCACCCAACAGCTACACCACCACAGATTGTACAAAAACATTCAAAAAAGAATGTTCGAATGCCGGCAGCTGCAAATGCGAAAGCGGCATCGTCAACTACGATGGCAACGCATGCGTGCCTAAAGTCTGCAAAGGCGTTCCAGGAATCAAGGAAGGCAAAAAACTCAGCAAAAACTGGTACAGTGGCAAGGATGATTATATCTGCAATGCCATAAAATGTGTCGACGGATACAAACTCACAAAACAAAGCGGCGAGAGTGCCTGGACCTGTCGTCCCAAAGAAAGCAAATACAACTGTATCGGCAGCAAGTATGGATATAAATACAAAGACAGCGACGGATACTGCAAGGCCATGAATCCGAACACAGGAAAAAATGGCCATGCGCACTGTCAGGACAAGTTCCGTCACTATATTCTGGCCTGCCTGCATAAGGATGTTTGCTGCGGAACGAGAAATACTGATATGTCCAAGGCTACAGACTTCCAATGCACGAACTGCAAGGCACAAGACAAAACATGTAATATGAAAAAAGGTGTATGCGAATAATATATATACTACATCTGACTTAAACGCTTATGACCACAATCCAAGCTATTATCTTTGACATCGACGATACACTCTATCTGGAACGCGACTACGTTCGCTCCGGTTTCATGGCCATCGGCAATGCCCTCGACAATCCCGATTTCGGCCATTACTGTTGGTCACTGTTTCTCGACGGTGTTCGCGGCAACACGTTCGATCTGGCGCTGCAGAAATTTCCCGGCACGCGCCTGACCATCCCCGAAATGGTCGAAATCTACCGGACGCATCGTCCCGAAATCTCCCTCTGTCCGGATGCGCGCCGGTTCATCGAATCACTGACCTGCCGAACCGGCATCATCTCGGACGGACCGGTCTCGTCCCAGCGCGCCAAATTTCGCGCCCTCGGCCTGCTGCCCTGGATTGAATGTCCGCTGTTTACCGGCGAAATCGGCATCTCCAAACCTGCGCCGGCCCCCTACCAAATCGTCTCCCGCACGCTCAACACCCCCTACGAACAGTGCGTTTATATCGGCGACAATCCCAAAAAAGACTTCGCAGGCGCAAAATCCCTTGGCATGAAGACCATCCGCATCCGACGCCCGCAGTCCCTGCATGTTTCCACGCCATCCGACCTGAATGTCGACGCCGAACTCGAAGACTTCTCTCATTTTTCTTTATTTTAATGGATAAACAGGCTATCTCGCTTCGCTCAATACGCCTGTTGAACCGGTCTTTTCGCACAGCTCAATACGACCGGTTCTGCTTTTCATGATATTCACTCCACACCAGACATCAGGATGCGTATTGGCCCAAGGGCCAATAGCAGACTGCAAAAGCGAGCGTATTGGCATTTTGCCAATAGCGAAGCCCCAAAAAAGCCAATGAAGCACAGCATCATCCTATTACTTGCCGTGTCCGTGATGATATGCGGATGCACAAAAAAAACTCAGAATGAGCAGAATAAGTCGCCAGAACAAACGCCCGCAGAGTCTGCACCAGCCGACGCCCCCAAAACACCGGATGCACCGGCCATTCCCGATGCGCCACAAACCAACGATCCGGACGCCAATCGGCTGGGATGGGCAAAAATCGTCAAGGATGGCAAAGAAATCCAGCGATGCTACGACATCGGCGGATGCGAAGAAAACGGCAAACGCTATCTGCAGAGCGTTGAAAAACGCGGTGATGCGCTGTGCTGCGGCATTATCTGCAATGACACTGCCCCGGCGGATTTTGAAACCCGCGGCCAGTATATCGAAGGGTATCGATGCGATCCCGATGCCGGATACATGGTTTGCGCACAGCAGAATTGTCCGTGCGGTGAGGTGTCGATTGCTGCCGGCGACTACTGCGTCAGCGGTGTGCGCGTCAATCCATTTCCCGATGAGGCCGATGAGGCCGATGACAAACAGAACGAAGACGAAGAAAGCGGCGACGCCAAATGCAACGGCAAGGATGAAGACAATTACACGGAATTTGAGTGTCTGGATATCTACTATCCGGGAACCGGTGCCACGACCGAGTATTACCATTACTGCACCAAACCCGGCGGATGCACGACCAAAGACGGCAGACATTACCGGCGATTCAGCAGGGCGCTCGAAGACGAAGACAAACTCGATATCTGCAGCTATTATCTGACGGGCACGACCGACAATACCAAAGAAACCCTGTGCCGTTCCGGCGACTGCGTCATTCCCGAAGACAAGGATCTGGATATGATTCAGACGCATCTCAATATTTTTGTCAAAAAGATTCCCAACGGCTACGTGTTTGACAACGGCGGCGATGAATCCAAAACGTATGAAGGATATGAGGATAGCGAGGAGTACACGACCTACGGCGTGCCGGTTCTGGGATTCGTTCCCGACACACGAACATGTGCGGGCGGAACCCGATACTGCCACGGCCTGTCTCATGCTCCCATTCCGGCTCCCGCCAATCCCAATGGCTATATTTGCAAGGAAACTCGCTATATTCCCGGGATCGCGCAAAAAGATAACCTAAAAGCCTGGTACTGCAGCGAAGAAACCTGTGAATGCGGTGGACAGTCATGTCCGCGCGGCGCATACTGTCACAACGAAAAATGCCTGTGCGGACAGCAGAACATCAGCGGCACAAACTTCGGATGCCTCGGCTACACACAGGAAGCCCCCTGCCGCGGCGAAAACTGCCCCTGCGGGAGCGGCAACTGCAAAACCGATCCATTCTGCAACCGAAACAAGTGCGTCTGCGGCAGCGGTATTCCCAAACCCGTCGGCGAAGGCTGGGAATGCCATATC
>JAEEGL016092261.1_pt1 | contig 40537 bp, 38 predicted proteins | sample 9134231 | NCBI WGS metagenome assembly JAEEGL01 (sample SAMN16246548, study PRJNA631951) | gut metagenome | biome: gut microbiome; feature: rumen; material: fiber-attached | host: Bos | place: Iran: Karaj | collected 2018-10
AGCGTGTTGTAGTAGTTTATTAAAGAGCAGCCTTAGCCTTCTCAACGATAGCTGTGAAACCAGCAGCGTCATTGATAGCTATCTCAGACAGCATCTTTCTGTTGAGAGTGATGCCAGCCTTCTTGCAGCCGTTCATGAATGTAGAGTAGTTCATGCCGTTGAGCTTAGCAGCTGCGGAGATTCTTGTTATCCAGAGCTGTCTGAACTGTCTCTTCTTCTGCTTTCTTCCGATGTAAGCGTAGTTGCCGGACTTCATAACGGCCTGCTTAGCCATCTTGAAGTGCTTGCTCTTAGCGCCCCAGTAGCCCTTAGCGAGCTTTAATACTTTATTTCTTCTCTTGCGAGTCATCATTGCACCTTTGATACGTGCCATAGTCTTTTACCTCCAAATTTAATAGTAAGCGATTTCCTTGAGAGCTATGCTCCCGATGATTACATATAGGGAACGAGCTTCTTGATAGTAGGTGCGTTTGTGCAATCAGCAACACCGGCGTTACGAGCGATTCTCTTGCGCTTTGTGTCCTTCTGAGTAAGTCTGTGTCTCTTGTTGGTGTGCTGATACTTTACCTTACCGCTTCCTGTAATCTTAAAACGCTTCTTAGCGCCCGAGTGAGTTTTAACCTTTACCTTTGCCATTATATGATCCTCCTTACTTAGCGGCTTTAGGGGAAACGAACATAACTATGCTGCGTCCCTCCATTTTAGCCGGCTTATCCACAGTGCCTGCCTCAGAAACTGCTTCCTTGAAGCGATCAAGCAGTTCGCTTCCAAGTTCGGGATGTGCAATAGCTCTTTTACGGAATCTAACCGAAACCTTGAGTTTATCGCCGCCCTGTAAAAATTTGACAGCCTGATTTACCTTCGTTTCAAAGTCGTGAGTATCTATCGTGGAGAACATTCTTATCTCCTTGATGGAAACTACCTTCTGATTTTTCCTTGCTTCCTTTTCACGTTTAGCCTGCTCGAAACAATACTTACCGTAGTCCATAACGCGGCATACGGGCGGTGTTGCCTGCGGAGCGATCTTAACGAGATCCAGATCCTGATCGAAGGCTATCTGCTGAGCCTCTTTGGCGGATAAAACGCCGAGCTTTTTACCGTCAGCGTCGATTACGAGTACTTCCTTGTCTCTTATCTCTTCGTTGATCTGCAGTTCCTGTTTGCTAATAGTCAAGCACCTCCAAGCAAAATAATTTAAAAACAAAAATGAGTGCAGAAATTATCCGCACTCACCAATACACACTGAATATACCACAGCTGCCGCAAGAACAGCCCGATAGCTCATTACATATTGACCGTTTCAGCAAAGCCCGACGGTGAGAACGCATAGTTCTGCTTTGTTTACTAAATAATTATATACTCATTTCCGTTAATTGTCAAGCAGCTTCTTTATTTTTGTCATTTTGCACAATATCATCCTTGACAAAACTCTTGATTTTATCCCATATTGCAAATCTGATCTTATATTTCTTAGGATGTTTAAGTATATCAAGTTCTTTTTTATCAAAATGCTTCTCTTCCGTGTTTGGGTCTGTTTCAGCGCTGTCCTTCTCAGCATTCGCTTCATCGGTATTTTCACAGGCAGCAGGCAGACAAAGCGGCGGATACATGACACACCACCAGTTATGCCCCTCTGCCTTTCCTATCATTATACGCAGAGCACGGTATCTGCCGGACGGCATGGTTATATCACCGTAAGTACGCTCATTGAACACAGCGTCCTCAAGCTCCGCAGTAACGCTGTCCTGACACCCCTGAGAACGCAGGACTCTCTCCGCCGTGTCTTCAATTATATTCAGATTCTCGGCAGCAACCGATTCCGCTTCCGCAAGATCAGCCGCTCCTCTGAAAATATTGCTCCTGAGCAGTTCGTCGCGGACCATCAGTTTCAGCCGCTGATCCCGCTCGCTGTCAGAGTTTGCGAGTATATGCAGTCTCAGGACGCTTCCGCGAAGCTCGTCCAGCTTCATGCCATCGCCTATAAAGCTCCCGATATTTGAAATCAGTACAGCAAGTACGAATCCTGCCGCCATAACAGCCAATGAAGGCTTTTTCATCAACATCACCTCGGTTACAGTATGGCAAAAACAGTAAATAATATTCAGCTTCCTGCAAAAATGTCTGTATTTTAAGATAATATATTGACTGTATCAATAAAAAATGTTATTATATAAAAAACAGAAAGGGGTATTTATGCAATGTCTGAAAAGAATAACCGGATCAAAAAGGAAAACAAGTCTGTATTAAAGAAAAAACACAATAAACGTGTCCGGATTACAAAATTCATACATGATAATATTGATACGCTGAAAAAATCCTGGTTTATCATATCTGTACTTTCAATACTCATCGCTCTGGTGATCATAGTATTCCTGTTCAATCAGTGGCCCGTTTTGCCTTTGAAGGTCACAGGTATCATACTGCTGATCGCTCTTATACTCATTTCTATTCCAGTCGCTCTGATCGAAGCCATACATAATCCGGCGCTTCTGATAATATCTATTGTTCTGTTAGGCTGCTACAGCCTCTTTGACTGCGGTGCCGCGGATCAGTCTGCATTCAATCTTATCATCTGCACTTTCATACTTGAATCTATAATCATCAAGCAAAAGCTCATTCCGCAAAAGGAACGCGAGCTCAGAAACGTAAAGTTCAAACTGAAAAAGGTAAACGCCAGGCTCAATTCCGATGCTGCTCCGGAAGATAAAGCAGAACGGCACTATATAGCCGATGAATTCCTGTGCAAAAGGCAGTCAGACCTTATAACCAACGTGCTTCGCTTATATGTGTTCAGCATAGTTATCCTGCCGGTAATTTCATACAATATCATCAGCAAGGTCTTCGCGCACTTCGCATTTGATTTTGTTTCATTCAGCGATCTTGTCCGACCGCTTGATTACTGCGTGACATCAATGTGCCTGTTCGCAGGAATTGCTTCAATAATACTGTACGCATCAAAGGAAAGCAGAATAACCTCCGAAATAATCGTCAGAAAGAGAAAAATGTTCACTGATGCCGATATCGAAAAACTGTCCTGCTTTGATAAAAACGACATTATATACGTTGATATTGAGGAAGAACAGATATTATACAAGATCCAGTCCGAAATCACCGAAAAAGAGGAAAAAGAGTTCGCAGACCATCTCTAATAGCATAACAAAAGCCAGAAGTATCCTTCGGGCTTTTGAATTATCAGGCATAAGCTTCCTCTGCCTGAAGTATCTTCATGAACTCCTCTCCCGTTATAGTCTCCCTGTCAAGCAGGAAACGGGCAAGCTCATGCAGCTTTTCACTGTTCTCGGAAAGTATCTTCAGCGCCTTTACATGAGCGCTCTTGACGATATTGTTTACTTCCTCGTCAACCTTCGCGGCAGTCTCTGGAGAACATACCAGAGAAGCGTCACCGCCGAGATACTTGTTGTTAACTGTCTCAAGGGCAACCATGTCGAAGCTGCTGCTCATACCATAGCGCGTTACCATGGCACGGGCTATCTGCGTAGCCTTTTCTATATCGTTTGAAGCGCCGGAAGTACAGGTATTGAAAACCAGCTCCTCTGCCGATCTTCCGCCTGTAAGCGTAGCTATCTTTGAAAGTGCCTCTTCCTTTGAAAGCAGGAACTTCTCGTCCTCGTCCACCTGCATGGTATATCCGAGAGCGCCTGACGTTCTTGGTATAATAGTGATCTTATGTACCGGCGCTGAATATTTCTGCTTTGCAGCAACAAGGGCATGACCTATCTCATGGTATGCGATTATTTCCTTTTCCTTCTGAGAAATGACCGCATTCTTGCGCTGGTAGCCAGCGATGACTACTTCAACGCTCTCCTCAAGGTCAGACTGGTCAACAGAGCTCCTGCCGCTTCGTACAGCTCTCAGAGCAGCCTCATTGATGATATTGGCAAGCTCAGCTCCTGATGCTCCCGCAGTTGCACGTGCTATTGCGTTGAAGTCAATGCCGTCGCTCAGTTTTATTTTCTTTGCATGAACTCTAAGCACAGCTTTACGTCCCGCAAGGTCAGGCAGCTCAACAGGAATACGCCTGTCAAAGCGTCCGGGACGAAGCAGCGCCGGATCCAGCGATTCGGGACGGTTTGTAGCAGCGAGGATCACTACACCCTTCTTTCCGTCAAAGCCGTCCATTTCCGTGAGCAGCTGATTCAGGGTCTGCTCGCGTTCGTCGTTGCCGCCCATCTGACCGTCGCGCTTTTTGCCTATAGTATCTATCTCGTCTATGAAAACTATACACGGAGCCTTGTCATTTGCCTGACTGAACAGGTCACGGACCTTTGCCGCACCCATACCTACGAACATCTCCACAAACTCAGAGCCGGAAATAGAGAAGAACGGTACCTCAGCCTCACCTGCCACAGCCTGTGCAAGCAGGGTCTTTCCGGTGCCTGGAGGACCTACAAGAAGAGCTCCCTTAGGAAGATCCGCACCTATTTCCGCATACTTTTCAGGATTGTGGAGGAAGTCAACTATCTCGGCAAGAGCCTCCTTAGCCTCGTCCTGTCCTGCAACATCGTCAAATGTCTTTCCTGTCTGCGCTTTTACATATATTTTAGCATTGCTTTTGCCGAATGACATTGCATTTCCGAGTCCGCCCATGCGCTTGCCTATGCTCTTGAACAGCAGGTTCCATACAACTACCATGAACAGTATCGGAAGTATCCAGCCGAAAAGGAAGTCCCTGAGAGGGCTCTGCTGCTGTATGCTGCCTGTGAACTCCACATTGTCATGCTCGTGAAGGCGTGATACAAGGTCAGGATCATAGATACGGACTGTGTTATATGCCTGCTCCCTGCCGTCAGCTTCATTCACAGTGAACTTTATCTCGCTCTCTTCTATCTGGACCTTTCCTACATTTTCCTCGTCAAGCTGGTCGAGGAAAAAGCTGTAATCAGCGTCCTTTATTGCAGCCCTGTTCATTGCGGGCACTATCACGGAATTGAAGACCATCAGCAACAGCAGACATACCGCTATGTATATGGCATACTGCTTCCACGGATTCTTTTCTTCATTCATTAAAAATCATCTCCTATATCAGGTATGATAAAATTATAACACATTCATTTTATAAAAACAACAGGTAAATTGTGAGAGAAATGAAAGTTATGTGAAAACGCACATAAAAAAGCTGCACATTCAGACAGCTTCCCTTAGCAGAAAAAGTGGGGTACCGAGCCCGAAAGTATGGGCTCGGTAATTTTATGCCACGATTCTGCCAGAGGGGGCTCCTCTTACGTGCAGCTTTAGTTTTTATCAGAGAGACTTGACCTTTCCGAGAAGGAACTCCTGTATCTTCAGAGCGTCATTTGAAGTAAGTCCAGCTACAGATGTATCAACATCGCCGTTTGCTGCGCCCTGCTCTGTCAGGCACTTGTCTGAAGTACCGCCAATGCCGTACTTGTTGGGGTTTGCAAGAGACTGCATGATAAGAACAGCGTCTGCCATATCTACAGTGCCGTCACAGTTTACGTCGCCTGCAAGTGTTACTCTGGTTGTATCATTCTTGTCTGTAGGATCACTGCTTGTAGTAACAGTAGTTGTGGTCGTTGTCTTGGTGTCGGATACAGTAGTAGTTGTTGTTGGCTTTGAAGTTGTGGAAGTTGTAGTAGTTGTTGTCGTAGTCTTTGAAGTTGTAGTAGTGGTTGTTTTTGATGTTGTGGTAGTAGTATCCTTTGTCTTTTCCTCAGCAGTCGTTCCGTCAGGCTCGATACCGCCTACGAGAACGCCGTCATCGTAGATACAGATATAATCTGTACGCTTCTCCGGCGGATCGTCAACTGCGAAGAAGTCCTCGCTCTTGCCTATCTTCAGATCCTGATAGCTCCAGTCATTTGTAGGATCCCATATATCACCGTAGTACATACCGAGATCGAACTGGTACTTCTTGCCTGAGTTTGCAATAACATAGCCGTCCCATGTGATCTCAACATAGTAGGTATCAGCTACCTTGTCATACTTGAAGGGACCTGTGAGCACACCGTCAGCGCCTACCTCACCGTCCTCCGTGCTTGACTGATCGTAAAGCTCGCGGACCTCTCCGAGACCGTCGATGCCCTTTGCCATTTCCTTGATATTGAAGAAGTAACGAACAGAGATCTTCTTGGAAGGATTGCTCTCGCCTGAGAGTACCTTGAAGGATACCTGTGTAGTACCTGAACCGTCACCATTAAGGTTGGGCTTGTCTACGCCGACAGCCTCTACCCAGTAACCGCTTCCGCCGCCGTCGCCGCTTCCGCTTCCGTAAACTCTCTTCTCGTCCTCAGGCGGGAAGTTGGGAGTTACAGCCATTTCAGGTGTGCCGTACAGTGCATAGAGACCAGCAGCTGCGCCGGGGAGACAAGCGTTATAGTCGATAGTAACCTCGTTCTCTACCCAGTCGTTTGTGCTGTCGCTGTGACCGTCACTTCCGTCAGGACCGCCTGCAAGAGCGCCCCAGAGGATATGCTTCTGCTCACGGGGATCCTCAGCCATGAGAAGTCCCGAAGCAGCACGGTGATGAGGATTCTTTACAGCTGTATCGTTATAGCCGACAATAAATGCTCTCGGACCGTGTGTGCCGTTTCTGCCGGCAAGAACTGTCTGCTTTGAGTTTTCCTTGTATGTTACATCGTTCTGACCGAGAACGTAGTCCATCTGCTTCTTAGCCCATTCGCTCCACTCGCTGGGCTTGCCGTCGTTCTTGTACTTATCGTAAACAAGGCATATCATCTGCATAGCTGTATTGTAACGGCAGCTTCCCCACTGGTTGAGGTATGCGAAGCCGCCCTTTGTCTCCAGCTGCTTCCATGTCTTCAGGCACTTGCCTACACAGTCATCGTCCCAGAAATCATCGAATACGTACTGGTTCTTGCCCTGAGCGTCCCTGATCTTCTGAACGAGGTCAAGCTCAGGGTGCTGCTGATTGATCGCAGCCCACATTACGCCTGCGCCGCTCCACATATCGTTCCAGCAGTAGCACCAGCCGGAAGGAGCATAGTAATCGAATATCTCCACAGCGTAATCAAATACGCTCTCATCGCCTGTTGCAAGGTACATCCATGCAGCAGCCCAGCAGTAATCGTCTTCCCACTTTGTAGAGCCGTAGAATGCTCCGGGACCGTCTGCGTTGTCTGAAAGCTCCTTTTCATTGTCGTTGGCGAAGTTCCAGAGAGCCTTTGCGTAGTCGAGAGACTTCTCAGCGTACTCTGTATCTGTGTCCTTGAAGTTAAGGTAATTGATAGCCAGTGAAGCGCAGGCAGAAACAACATAGTCTGTCTGAGGCTTTTCAGCTGTGAGGAAGAATGCCGGACGGGGCATAGTGTCTACCTCAGGGCTGTTCCATATAGCATGGTCGATGTTACCGTCGCCTACCTGATAGCAGTGAGCGATAACTGTACCGTCCTTATCGCGGAACGTACACTTCATGAGGTAATCGTTGAAGTGACGGAGGATAGTCTCCATATGGTCGTCCTGTCCGAGCTTCTTGAATACGTCGCGGAACTCATAGTAGTCCCAGCCGAGAGTAGCCGCAGAATAGTTTTCAGGCATACCGAACTCAACGTGGTCACCTGCGTCGTGGAAGCCGCCTGCAACGTCGATAGTGCCGTCGCCGTCAGGATCGAGGACGTCCTTGTATTTTGCCATGAATGACTCAGAAAGGTTAGTACCGCCCTTGCTGGTCTTGTTTGTCTGCTTGTCCCATGTTATCATAGGAACATGAGCGTCGTATGTGTGGCAGTTGCCGCGCCATGAAAGACGGCTGTCATTATCAACAGTATCGCCGCACATATTAGCGTCATAGAAATAAAGTGAATACTGGAGTGCGCGTGCGTAGTCGATATCCAGACCTGAATCCGTTACGACCTCACTTATAGGCGCGCAGAACTCCTGCACTGCTTCGTCATCTGCCGCCAGTGCAGGCGAAGCAGTGAAGCAGAATGATGTTGCCGCAGTAACTAAACTTGTTACCGCTGCGATCAGTTTTTTGTGATTCATCATGTTTTCCTCCCTTTAAAATAATGTGAATCAATTAGCTTTTATATCGTCCCACTTCACAAGGCCGAGAAGATATCTCTGTATCTCCAGTGCGTCATTTGAAGTAAGACCCTTACTGCCGTTGTCAACGTCGCCGTTTGACAGTCCCTGCGAAGTGATATGGTGCGAGTCAGTGCCATTCACGCCGTATTTGTCAGGATTTGCCAGCAACTGCATTATAAGTACGGCATCAGCCATATCAACATTGCCGTCGCAGTTAGCGTCGCCCTTTCTGTAGTCTGCAGAGGTCGTATCCGAAGTCTGAGAAACAGTGGTCGTCGTTGAAGCAGCAGTTTTTTCTGAAGTAGTTGAAACAGCGGAGGTCGAAGTCGTTGTGACCGGCTCTGACGTGACAGTAGTTACGGTAACTACAGTATCTCCGCCCCCATTAATTGGATAGCTTTTCAGGTCGGGCAGCTCGTCGAGAGTTATGCAGTAGTCACTGTTGTATATCTCAACGAGGTTATCCACGGGATTATTCTGCTCGCTTGTGAGGTAGTTCATATACCACGGGCAGAAATAAAGCCATGCCGCCTTGTCGTTTACAAGATTCTCAAGAGATGGTATCGAGTCGTTTTCCGACATTGTGACCATCTTCTGTCCGTCAGTGCTCTGCACCAGACTGTAGAATGTAGACGATATGGAGCTGAGATTGGCAACACCGTCGGCGCAGTTGTACTTGTCGCAGCCGATGATATCCACCACATCGTCTCCGGGATACCACTCGGCAGCCTCCGGAGATGTGGAACCCGTCCATATCCATATCAGATTGTCCAGACCGTACTCATTGGTGAGCTTATCATACAGCAGGCGGTAGAGCTTTTTGCAGGGCTCCGCGCCCTCTGCTCCCCACCAGAACCATGCGCCCTCGGCTTCATGGAGAGGTCTCCACAGCACAGGCACATCAGCGTCCTTCAGTTTTTTCAGCTCTCCGGCAATGAGTTCTATATCAGCCATAATGACCTTATTCTCCCATGTGCCTTCCTCAAGGGCTTTTGATATGCTGAAGGTGGTGAATTTGGGATTCGCCGACTCAACATAGAACGCTACGTCGGAGCTTCCCTCCTCACAGGGCACGTTCCAGTGCCATGAGACGGTAGCGATACCGTGATACTTGTTCACCCACTCGATAACACGTTCGGGAGCGTGGTCGCGCCAGTCCGAAGAAGTGTTGTAGGCGAGGAAGTCGATACCGCGTATGGCAGGCTGCTTGCCTGTCTTTTCCATAATATATTCAAATTCAGCCTCGTTGTCCTTGATAAAAACGTCGGGGCTGTTCCAGAGGTTGTAGTTGTGGTCGCCGCAATATTCCTGCTGACCGGCGATGATATGCTTTCCGTAAACATCGCAGAGGTAGCTGTAGAGCCTTTTTGCAGTATCGGAAGCTTTGGGATTTGAAAGCTCCCTTGTGGGCGACAGATTTGTAAGCTTTTCCGGGGCGGGCTTTAACGTGAGGTAATCGAAGAATGTATAGCCCCAGTATGCCTTGATCTCGATGGTATTCTTTCCTTTTTTCAGGTTCACCACACCGCCGGAGGTCTCGGCGAACTTGTTTGTGTACGGGCAGGTCAGCTCTCCCTGATTGACGCCGTTGACATTTAGATACTGCACCTTTTTGCGCGGATCGCTGGGCTCGCAGTAGCATATCGTCATCTCATACAGTCCCCCTTCGGGAACATCAGCTTCAATGGTAAGAGTCGTGCCCTTCTGGTCGAGGTAAGCAAATCCCTTTCCTGAAAAACCGCTGAGGTCGGTATCTTCCGGGAAATCCCCCATTTTGACATCAGAAGCTCCGTTTGCATGGATCTTGCCACCGCTGGTCTCACCGTCCTCGAACTCATACTTCAGGACGGTATCAGACGCCGCAGCCATATCGGCAGCTTCCGGCACAGAGGGAGAGCTCATCGCTGTCACAGCAATGAAAGCAGCCGCCACAGTGCCGGCAGACCGCTTCAATATCTCTTTCTTCAAAATGATCCCTCCAGATCGTATAATATTAAATTATATATACCCGATAATTTAAGTGCCTACCTTTAATTATCATGGTTAACGCATACCTACACAAGTATCATAGCACATTTTTAATGAAAATGCAAGAGTTTTCATAAAACATTCCTCAAAATGATGATTTTTTTCTGCAGGCGCAATAAACGGTCAGAGGAAACCCTTTTGCTCAATAATTTAAGCTTTTATACTTTCTTTTGTAAAAACAAACGCCGAAGAAGAGAAATGATGAGTACCGCGAATACAGCTGCTCCGGAAAAAGCAGCTATATCAGCTTTTTTCAAAGCTTTCGGCGCTGAGAGCAATCCGGCAGCGGTATGATCCTCTCCGTTATAACATGAGAAAGCAACACCGTTCGTGAAAGCATATCTTTCCGCAGCGGAATCCTCCGCTCCAAGAATGACCAGGTGCTCATTTGTTATAAGCTGATTGCCGTTACAGTCAAATCCTAATGCCTGATCGCCGATATAAGTGCAGACAGGCGGTATATAGATACGTTCCAGCTTTGGACACATATAAAAAGCTCCGCTGCCGATGCTGCTGAGCTCATTGCCTGTACTTATACTTTCAAGTCCTTCGCAGTCGGAAAAGCATAATTCACCTATACTTTTCAGTCCCTGCGGCAGCTTCACATCAGAAAGACTGACACAGGCGCGGAAGCATGAATCAGGCAGTTTATCCAAAGACGCCGGGAGAGTGATATCCGAAAGCCTGACGCAGCCGCAGAAGCAGCCCTCTCCTATTTCCTCCAGTCCGTCCGGAAGTCTTACTGCTTCAAGCTTGTCACAGGCATAGAAACAATGATGTCCTATCCGTGCAACAGTATCAGGCAGGTCTATCCCTCTCAGCGTCTCACATTTATAGAATGCGTTGTCGCGGAGCTCAGTAACGGGGTAACAGCTGAAAAAATCCGGTATATCTATATATTCCGGTCTGCCGGTGAACCCGGTTACAACAGCTTCACCATCATGTACAGAATAAAGCAGTCCCTCTGTTTCAGCTCCGCTTATATATGTTTCATCTGAAAAAAGCTTATCAAGCATTACAGCCGCCTCCTTTATAACAGTATAACAGCTGCCGGCAGCACCGGAAAGAATTATTTCACAACAATGTACGGCATCAATACCGATTTTCCTGCTTTTTCCGTGCCGGATACATCTGCTGCGTCAGAATGTTCTGACGCAAGCGCTCATTTTGCGTCGTATTATTTATGCGGATAAAAAAGAAAACGGGAGCTTTTCAGCTCCCGCAGTCAAAAGCAGCCGACACTTAACGTGTCGGCTGCTTATCCAACCCCCTTCGAGTCCATGTCTGATCAATTATGTATCCAGGTCTCTTTACGGACCCTCCCCTTCTATGATTAAAGTATAGCATATTACTCTCTGTATGTCAATACAAATCAGTAATTATGAACGAATTTTCGTTGTTCAGCACAGTAAAAGCTTCTCCCGTTTAGACGTTCTGACGATTCAAAATTCGCATTATTATACAATGTGTAAACCGCTTTCCCGGTAATACAAAAGGCAAAAGGACGGCTCCCTTCCGGGAGCCGCAATGTTCACTTTTTCTTGCCGCATTTCTTGTCAAAAGCAGGGTTGCAGGCATAGAAATTCTTTGAATCCAGTTTATCCTGTGCAAGACGGAGCGCTTCACCGCTGAGCACGAAATGAAACAGAAACAAAAAAGCTTCACGCTCTCCATCTGATAACTATCCGCCCCTTGCAGGCATAAATCGTTTCAGCAAGCATATCAGTCAGCTGACGCTTTTCATCAAAGCTCATATTGTTCCATACAGCCGAAAGATCAGTTCCCAAGGCTGACGCCTTCCTTTTCATCTCTGAGCAAACAGCCTCCTCCGCTTCGTCTGCATAGATTGTTTCTGCCGAACACTCCCCGTTTCTCAGTCTTTCACTGCACATAAGATATCTTATATCTCTTCCTCCGCCACGCTTTACCACAAGGGCATATCCGCAGCAGAGACATTTTATCTTTCCGCACAGCCACGAATTCCTGGCTTTTCTGACAGGTGAAGCTTTTTTGTCAGCAATACACTTTTTGCGGCATTTCAGCCATAGCGCTGAATCGACTATGCCCTCTCCCGGCGCAGGTACGATATGACAGCCTTCAAAAGAATTTCCCTTTCTTTTTCTGACAGTGCCTTCCTTATAGCAGTAGCAGCCGTTTACTCCGCTGAATCCGTTTTCATTCTCCTCGACCGCCGCACCCTCCGACCTGAAAAGCTCAAGTACAGCTTTGTCCGCTCTTACATACAACGGATTAAGTATCATTTCCCTGATCCTTGAACGCTCCCATTTCCTTCCCCGTCTCTGTATGCCAAGTTCATCAAGCTTTCGTACAATATCGCCGTATGCGGTCTTATACTCCGCATACATACCGAATATCAGACGGACCGCCTTTGCCTCTTCTTCATCAGGCTCAAACATCGACGTATTCACTCCGTCTATCATAACAGGGACTCTTCTGAAGCCATAGGGCACAGGTCCGCCCATAAAAAAGCCCTTACGGCTACGTGAAAAATATGCGTCCGCAACTCTCTTCTGGATAGTCTCTCTTTCAAGCTGCGCAAAGACAATACAGATATTCAGCATCGCATTCCCTATCGGCGAAGAGGTGTCGAATTTTTCTGTGGCGGATATAAACTTCACACCATGATTCCCGAATACTGTCATCATGTTTGAAAAATCCACTATGGAACGGCTTATGCGGTCAAGTCTATAAACTACCACCGTGTCTATCAGTCCGTTCCCGATATCCTTCATCATCTGTGAAAACTGAGGACGATTCATATTCTTTCCGCTGTATCCCCTGTCAGCATATACCCTGCACTCCTCTCCCCGTGCTTCATAACGGCACATTTCAGTCTGCTGCTCGATGGATATACTGTCAGACCTTTCAACAGACTGTCTTGCATATATGGCAGTCATTTCAGACGCACTCCGAATATTTTGCCGCAAGCTCATGCAGCAGCTCCTCAGCATTTCTCTTTGCCTCCGGGTCAATAATTACGGGAGTAAGCGTTTCTGTAACAAGTAGTCCGTTCCCCGTAATAATACTTCTTTCTGAAGCGATGTAATCAGTTCTGTCGATATCTGTCATAATCAACACCTCCGATTTGATTTTACTACACGTCAGTATGTCCTTATTCCAAAAAGCAGGCTCATTTCACAGAGGCAGAGCTTATATTCAAGCATTTGTGCAATTAATTATTTAGCAACAGTTTGTTATCATTACTGAAACAACATTTGTGCAGCGAAAACAGGGTTATCATATACTAATGTCAACCTTCGCCTATTAATGTCATGACATATGAATACTAATTTCTACATGGAAACATCGTATTCAGGGGAATACAAAAATTCCAGACCTGTATGAACACCTCATCGTGGACTGTGTTTTATCGGTCAATACCTTATACTTATCCCATATGTTTTTCTCTTGTTTATATATACGCAATGTTCAAATATATTTTTTACATATCTATATTTCGTTAACATATTACGTCAGTATGCACATCTGCTCAACCAATTATCTGTGCATTATATACAATGAGAATTTACGCTGATTAGTTTATATTCTGAAAATTCCGCTCAGCTATTGCAATTTCAAAAACAAATGATATAATATTCTTAAACTTAATGAAATCAACGTATTTACGATGATATATGACAAAAAGCGGATAAGCTGCCGTAAAGATGCTTATCCGCTTAATATTTTTTATTGTTCCTCCGACACCGCCGCATTGCAGTGAGGACAGCGCCCTGAAAGTGGGATCTTATATTTTCCGCCGCAGTACGGACAGATATTCTGCTCCGTTTCTTCCGGTCTGTTTGCCTTGAATGCAATCTGTTCATCAACCGGATCGTATACATAGGGTGACATATCATCTATCCCCTCTTCAGGAGCCGGAAATGCTTTCCTGTACTTGATCTCGTTCAGCCCAAGCATATAATACGCATGGAAAAGAATAAAACCAAGCATAAAAGCAGTCAGTACAAGTACCGCCATATCAGGCATAAAAGATATTTTATCAGAGAAAAAACTGAAAGCTGCAGCAATAGCTGTACCGACGTCAGCATCGCCCCTTTCGAGCTGGCTCTGGAGTTCTTTATTGAATTTATTGAGCTCACGGGTCTTCAGCACAGGATCGGTATCGTTCCCCTGCATACCTTCCCACTGCCATTCGTAATCCCCACCGGAAGTATACACCTTTGATTTTGAATAAACTATGAGCCAGTGCATTTCATCATCGAATTCCGAACGGTACCTGTCATAAGCATACTTTTCAAGAGTAGCATATTTTCCGAGCCAGTCATCAACATAAAGCGTAACGACCGACGGAGTAATACCCGTCTTATTCATAAAGACCTCAAGGCTGTCACGTAGAGCCCACTCGTTCTCGATAACATCCGCGTCATCCCTTATGATGATATTATGGTTGTAATCCTTCGGAACGATGGGCATTGCTTTTCTGAAGCCGAGAAAAACAAAAAGCAGAAACGGCAGGTACATTATACCTAAGAGCAGCCTTTTCTTATTGTATTTCGGCTCATAATCACTGCTGGCGTAAAAATAGCGCATTGAGCCATGACGGTATGTAGCATATCTTCTTGACCCTGGAAAGCGCCGGCTGCTTACGGTAGGTCCGCTTCGGCCGCCGCTGCGCGAACCGCTGTGTCCGCTCCGAGAGCCGCCGCCATGCGAACCGCCCCCTGATGAATGTGGCATAATGTCCCCCCTGTAACATTGATTTTAACTATTATATATCATTCTTACCCTGTTGTCAATAAAAAAATTGCTATATTTCCCTGCTTTTTGCCGGAATAATGCCATACTTCACATTGTGCAGGACGCTTCACCGAAGCGCTGGTAATGAACTATCTCACGCTCGCGCAGGAAACGGATCGGATCTCTTACATCTGGATCGTCAGCCAGTCTGAGGATATTGTCGTAAGTTGTGCGTGCTTTCTGTTCGGCAGCCATATCCTCGCTAAGATCTGTTATCACATCACCCTTTGACTGAAAATAAGCTGCTGTGAAAGGAGTTCCGGAAGCCGCAACAGGATAGATGCCGGTAGTATGATCTACAAAATAAGTGTCAAATCCGCTTTCCTTTATCTCATCAACAGAAAGATTTTTTGTAAGCTGATAGAGTATTGCCGAAATTATCTCAAGGTGGGCCAGCTCCTCAGTTCCAATATCAGTCAGCAGTCCCTTTACTTCACCGTAGGGCATTGCATATCGCTGATTAAGGTAGCGGAGCGAAGCTGCGAGTTCGCCGTCAGGACCTCCCAAAGCCATAAAGATATAGTTTTGAGGAAAAGTTTTTTCTGGCAACTGAATAAAAAACGCCCCGGAACATTGTCCCGGAGCAAAAAAATATATGTGTATACCGCCATTGCGTGGCAGTTATTTTAGTAATTCAGTTTTTCTGCTGTATATCCGTCAAGCACAGTGAGCATATCCTTTGCGACCGCCTTTGCGCCTTCAAGATCGTGGAGCAGATAGTTGCCGCACTCCTTTCGCTCGGAGCCTGGTATCTTTCCGCTGAAATCCGCCACAAAACGGAAACTGTCCTGAACCAGTCCTATCGCCTGTTCATATGAGACTTTATCCCGGAGTATCAGATAAAAACCTGTCAGGCAGCCCATAGGTCCAACATAGATAACACTGTCAGAATATTCACTGTTTCGTGCGTAGGTAGCAAATAAATGCTCGAAGGTGTGCAGTGCGCCGTTGGTGAGATAATCACCGCCATTTGGCTTTTTCATGCGTATGTCGTAGGTCACGGCATCGCCGTCGATACGGGAGATATACATTCCCTTTTCCAGCTTGTCGTGGTCAACGGTAAAACTTGCGATCGTCTTCATATTCTCACTCCTTCGGCATTTTCTTCCGGATATCATTCAGACGCTCCAGCGCGTTTTCAAGTGTTTCGTTTTTCTTTGCATAGTGGAATCTTATGTAGCGGTTCTCAGGCTCCTTGAAGAAGCTGGATCCCGGAACTGCTCCCACTCCGACATATTCAGCCAGCTTTTCGCAGAACACAAGGTCGCTCTTGTAGCCGAACTCAGAGATATCAAGGAGTATATAGTAAGCACCCTGAGGAACAGTATGCTGTATGCCTATGCGGTCGAGACCATTGAGGAAGAGATCACGCTTTTCGGTGTATTTGTCCTGAAGCCATTTGTAGTAGTCATCTCCGAAGCGAAGTCCCGTAACTGCTGCTTCCTGCAAAGGCGCGGCAGCTCCTACTGTGAGGAAGTCGTGTACTTTCTTCACAGTGTCAATGATCTCAGGCGGAGCAATGACGTAGCCAAGTCTCCAGCCTGTTATAGAGTATGTCTTTGAAAGCGACGAACAGGAAATAGTTCTCTCCCACATATCAGGAAGCGATGCAAAATAAACGTGCTTGTGGGGGGCGTAAACTATGTGCTCATAGACCTCGTCGGTTATAACAAAGGTGTCGTACTTCTTTGCAAAGTCAGCGATTATTTTTAGCTCATCAACAGTGAACACCTTTCCGCAGGGGTTGGACGGATTACAGAGTATCAGTGCCTTGGGGTGCTGTTTAAAAGCGGCTTCGAGAACATCTGCATCGAAACTGAACTCAGGCGGTATAAGCGGAACATATATAGGCTCTGCTCCCGAAAGTATGGTATCTGCGCCGTAGTTCTCATAGAAGGGTGAGAACACAATTACCTTGTCACCGGGATTCGTAACTGACATCATTGCAGCCATCATAGCCTCGGTGCTTCCGCAGGTGACGACTATCTCGCCGTTGGGATCGATGTTTCTTCCCATGAGACGAGACTGCTTTTCTGCAAGAGCTTCACGGAAATTCTGTGCGCCCCATGTTATTGAATACTGGTGAAAGTCCTCTCGTGTGACTTCGGCAAGCCGGTCGAGTATCTCTTTCGGGGGCTCAAAGTCGGGAAAACCCTGTGAAAGATTTACTGCGCCGTATTTATTTGAAATTCTCGTCATACGCCTTATGACGGAATCGGTAAAGGTGGCTGTGCGGTTTGAAAGCTGTGGCATAAAAAAACCTCCGGTTTTAAAAAATCAGGAATTCGGAATGCGGAATGCGGAATTAATGGAATTCGCCTTGCGGCGTAAGGATCTGAATTTTTTGATCCTTTGGCGAAGCCAACTCCATAATTCCGAACTCCTAATTCCGAATTCCGAATTACATGAACATATTTAATTACAGTAATATTATATCACGATCAGATGCTGTAGTCAATATTTCTCTCGTCAATAACACGTCTTGACTTGTGCTCGGAACGTGTATTCAGTCCGCCGTCGGGATGAACGACAACTCTTGCTGGCTTAACGCCAGTACGTGCCTTGAGTGCTGCACTTACCTGCTCTGCAACTTCGTCGTCGGTCTTGGTATTGTCAGCCTTCTTCTCTATCTCAACTGCGTACTTGCTGGTGAAGTCCTTCTCAAAGATACGGATGAGGTACTCGCCTGTGATGCCGCTCTGCTCACGGATAACAGCTTCGATATCGCTTGGGAATACGTTAACAGCGGAAACAATGAACATATCGTCCTTTCTGCCGAGTATATGTATTCTGCCGTGTGTACGTCCGCATTTGCAGGGAGTGATGTCGATACGTCCGATATCACCTGTCTTGAATCTGATAAGGGGACGGGCGTGCTTGCGGAGAGTTGTGAATACAAGCTCACCTGTCTGACCGGGTTCAAGGACCTCGCCTGTATGGATATCGATTGTCTCAACGAGAATGTGGTTCTCGGCAATGTGGAGACCGTCGTGGTATTCGCACTGTGCAGCGCAGGCACCGAAAATATCTGACAGACCATAGAAGTCATATACCTCAGCGCCCCAGAGGTCTTCGATAGCCTTTCTGGTAGCGTCGATAGAACCGCCAAGCTCGCCTGCAACGATTATCTTCTTGATGTTGAAGTCCTTTTTCGGATCATAACCTGCCTTTACAGCCTTTTCACCCAACTGCCATGCGTAGGAAGGTGAAGTCCAGATGATAGTAGGCTTGTAGGTCTTCAGAATGAAGAGAAGTCTCTCACTTGGAAGAGTACCGCCCCAGATACATAAAGCACCAAGGTTCTGGGCACCGATTACGTCAGGGCCGCCCACATAGAGTGAGAAGTTGAGTGCGTGTACATAACGGTCGTTTGGTCTCATTCCAATCTGCCAGAACCAGCGGCTCTCAGTATCCTGAAACTCGTCAAAGTCCTTCTTTGTGAAGGGACTCATGGTAGGTACGCCTGTTGAACCTGACGAAGTTGAGATGAACACTACGTCCTCCTCCGGGACTGCTGCCAGCTCGCCAAGGAAAGAGCCTACGCCCTGAGTGTCACGCTGTGTTTTCTTGTTGATGAACGGGAACTTTTCAATATCTTTGAGAGTCTTGATATCCTCCGGCTTTACGCCTGCTTCATCGAATGAACGCCTATAGTAAGGAGCGTTGTCGTATGCGAACTTAACGATCTCCTTCAAGTCTTCAAGCTGTCTCTTCTGAAGTTCCTCACGGGGAAGAGTTTCAAGCTCTTCGTCCCAGAATTTGTTGTTATTATCTCTGCTCATTGTATTTATCCTCCATATTCATATATTTCATATCTGTTTGGTATGATTATATTATACAGCACATTTCTGCATTTGTCCAATACCATACTTTTATGATGAGCTATAACCAATTCTTATAACTATAATTATATTGTTCAGGGACGCCCTCTCTTGCAGGGCGCCTTCGTTTAGTTTCGCTGTTCTTTTAAAGCTGGGAACAGCGACCAGAGGCTCTGCCTTTGGGATCCCGTTCATACGCTAAGCAAATTATTTCGCTGAATTCCTAAACTTCTATATAAGCACACTGCTTACATCGCCCCGTAAATTACAACTCAAAATTCTTGTTAATATACTCCCACTTCTTGTCACGGGAAGCTGCAATTATCTGTATATCCTCATCTGTAAGGTGCTTGAAGCGTCCCTGCTTTTTGAGGTAAGCCGAAACGTCTGTAAATTCCTTGGGCTTATGATTGAGCCTGAATGAACCGTTTTCGTACTCCGCAAGATACCAGAGTCCGCAGTCAACTACCTCTTTTGCTATATCCACTGTCTCGTCGGGAGCAACTCCCCAGCCTGTTGGACATGGCGCGATGACGTGGATATACTTTGTCCCCTGTATCTGTGAAGCCTTCTGCACCTTCTGTATGAAGTCGTAGATGTAACCCACGCTCGCAGTTGCCGCATACGGGATATCGTGCGCCGCAGCTATCTCGAACATATTCTTCTTGGGCCGGATATTACCATGGATATTCTTTCCTGCAGGAGTAGTGGTGGTCTTGGCGCCGAAAGGCGTGAGACCGCTCTTCTGTATGCCAGTATTCATATAGGCTTCGTTGTCGTAGCAGATGTATATGATGTTGTCGTTGCGGTCGATAGCTCCCGAAAGAGCCTGTATACCGATATCCGCTGTACCGCCGTCACCTGCAAAGCCCACTGCCGTGAAGTTCTTGTACCCTCTTGCGCGTAGACCTGCCTCAACTCCCGTAAGCATGGAAGCTGTTCCTGCGAAGGTGGAGATTATGGAATTGTTTGAGAAGCAAAGCTGTGGAAAATTAAAACCTACCGCCGACATACAGCCTGCGGGGAGCACCGATACAGCATTTGGTCCGAGGACTTTCAGTGCAGCTCTTACAGCAAGGCTTCCGCCGCAGCCCGCACACGCCTTGTGTCCGTAAAAAAACTCTTCACGTGAGATACTGTCTGCAACCTTATTTGCCATTGTCCTCGCCTCCTATGCCTATAAAATTCACACTTTCCGTGCCATTTGCGATGCTTGTATAAATGTTTTCAATATCGTCGGCGGAGATATTTCTTCCGCCGAGACCGCCGACGAAATTGTATCCCTTTACTTCTGCTCCTGCCTTTTTCAGTGCGGAGTTCACATTGGTAAAAACTGTGCCTTCGTTGCCGAAGCTGATGTCCTTTTCAAGAACTGCATATGCCCTGACATTTCGCAGAACATCGGCAATTTCCTTATTCGGGAACGGTCTCATGTAGCGTATGCGGACAACCCCTGCCTTTACGCCGTTTTCACGGAGCTTATCCGCAGTTTCGCGGCACAGCCCTGCGATACTTCCGAGAGTAACGATGATGTAGTCAGCGTCATCGGTACGGTAATTCTCCGTCAGACCTGTGTAACGCCTGCCGAATATCTCAGCGAATTCCTTTTCGGTCTCCCTGATGACATCAGCCGCCGCAAGCAGTCCTTTGTGCTCCTTGTACTTGAAGATATAGTTTGTATCTGGACCTGCCGAGAACGCCATATTCTTAGGGTTATCAAAATCTATACGGTTGTCGGTCTCGTAGGGCGGCAGGAACTTGTCTGCCTGTTCATGAGTGGGGATATCTACTGTTTCATAAGTATGAGTGAGGACGAAACCGTCAAGATTTGCCATATAGGGAGTCTGTACCCGCTTATCTTCGGCAATTTTATAGCTCATCAGCGCAAGGTCAAGAGCTTCCTGTGCGTTTTCCGCATAAGCCTGTATCCAGCCGCTGTCAAGCTGTGAAAGGCTGTCTCGCTGGTCGCCGTAGATATTCCACGGAAGAGCTGTGGAACGGTCGGCGTTCATCATTACTATCGGGAAACGTCCGCCTGCTGCGTAGTAGAGACATTCTGCCATGTAAAGAAGTCCCTGCGAGGAGGTCGCCGTGAAGGCTCTCGCACCTGCGGCACTTGCACCGATAGCGCATGACAACGCGGAATGCTCTGACTCAACGTGTACGTACTCGGCATTAAGGCTGCCGTCCTCCACCATTTCCGAAAGCCGCTCAACGACAATGGTCTGCGGGGTTATGGGGTAAGCCGAAATGACCTGCGGACGCGCAAGGCGTATACCCTCGGCAAATGCCTCGTTGCCTGATAAGAATTTCCTGCTCATTTGCGCTCCGCCTCCATTTCTATTGCCTTTATCTTACAAATTTTCGCGCATATTCCGCAGCCCTTGCAGAAGTCGTAATCAATTGCTGCCTTGCCGTCATTGATTGCAATAACTCCGTCAGGACAGTAGAGGTAACACTGTTCGCAGCCAACGCATTTCGCGGTATCAATAACAGGTCTGATGCTTCTCCAGCCGCTGTTGACCGTGGTGAGGTAGCCTGCTTCAAAGGACGTATTCTCAGGAACTTCACTGAACTTGAAGTCCTTTTTTTCTCTGATGTAAGGTCTCATTCCGCCACCTCCTGCACAGCTTTAAGAAGTGCGTTTATGTTGCGCTCCTGTATTTTTGCCGGCATATAGTCTTTAATAGCCTCAACTGCTTCATCTGATGAAACTATTCCCGAAAGTCCCACAAGAATTCCGAACATTACTGTGTTTGCAGTGGGAAGTCTGAATCCGGCTGCTATGCTGTCAGCGTCGTAAGTAAGAGCTCCGCTGATATCCTTTTTAGAGTTCACGATCATCTTTCCTGTAGGTTTCAGAAGTTCCCGCAGCTGAGGGCTGTATAGAGTATCGTCGATTATAACGATATAGTCTGCCTTTTCGGTCTGGCTCCTGTCAACTACAGGCTTTGTATCCAGCTTAGTGAAGGCTCTTACAGGTGCTCCGCGGCGTTCCGGACCGAACGACGGAAAAGCGAGTGCGTACTTGTTATCATCATCTATGGTATATGCTGCTCCGAGCAGCTTTGCAGCAGTGAATGCACCTTGTCCGCCGCGTCCGAGCCATAATACTTCTGTCATAACAGTTCTCCTATCATTTTAGTATGTATTGATTATACACCTATCCGCATATTCTGTCCAATACAGGACTTTTATGCGGAGCTATAGGCTCAATCTATATGAAGATATGCTTTTATCTCACGGATATATATTTCCGCCATTTCACTCAGAATGACATTTTTCAGTGTAATATAGCCTATTTCCATTACCTCGTCGGACTCGTCCTCAAAAGGCACAGCAATATAATCATCGCCGTTGAGTTCCTCGCATATGATTCCAGAACAAAGAGTGTAGCCGTTCAGACCGATCATCAGATTGAGCATGGTCGCACGGTCGTTTGCCTTGATTGTGCGCTGATAGTCGGCTGTACTGAGCAGCTCCTCGGCAAGATAGAAGGTGCTGTTGTCACCCTGCTCAAAGGAAAGGCAGGGATAGTCTGCAAGCTGCCCGAAGGTTATCTTCTTCTCATTTGCAAGGGGATGACCTTTCCAGAGGTAAACATAAGGGCTGCACTTTGTCAGCGTATGGAACTCAAGACCGTTTGAGTGGAGCAGCTTTGTTATGGACTTGCGGTTGAAGTCGTTAAGGTAGATAATTCCTATCTCACTCCTCATAGTCGCAACATCGCTGATGACCTCCGCCGTCTTTGTCTCACGAACTGCAAACTCGTACTCAGCAGTATCGAACTCCTTGACCATTTCCACGAATGCCTTTACAGCAAAGGAATAATGCTGTGTGGATACTCCGAACTTCTTCTTGACATTGCCCTTGCCGCTGTATTTCTCTGAAAGCACGTCAAACTGTCCCACAACCTGACGGGCATACTGAACGAACTCCGCACCGTCGTTTGTAAGGGTAACACCGCGTCCGCTGCGGTTGAATATCTTTATGCCTATCTCCTTTTCAAGCTCCTGCACCGATGATGTAAGGGAAGGCTGGGACACGTAAAGCTGCTCCGCCGCCTTGTTCATTGAGCCTGTTGAAGATATTGCGAGTATGTATTTAAGCTGCTGTAAAGTCATTGTTTACCTCCGTTTTATTCTCTCTCGTTTGAGGATATGCCGGCGGATGTGGGCATCCGCCCCTACTAATCGAATAATCCTGTACTGAAATAGCGGTCGCCGCGGTCGGGAAATACCGTTACGATATTGCCCTTTGCGCCGCTTTTTACAAGCTTCAGCACCGCTGCCATAGCTGCTCCAGAAGACGAGCCTGCGATAATACCCTCAGTTTTGGCAAGCAGTCTCGCAGTCGAAAACGCCTCGTCGTCGTTCATCTTTATAACATCATCTACAAGTGACATATCCATAGTCTCTGCGACGAAGTCATTGCCGATACCTTCAATGTTATAGTCGGCGTGCTCTCCGCCGCCCATAGTCGAACCAACGGGATCTGCAAGTATGCCCTTTGTCTGTGGGTTCCTCTCCTTGATATAGCGGAGTATACCCGTGTAAGTGCCGCCGCTTCCTGCGCCTGCCACAACATAGTCTATCCTGCCGTCGAGAGCTTCGTATATCTCTCGTCCTGTTGTTTCGTAGTGAGCAAGCGGATTGCTCTGATTTTTGAACTGCTCCAGCGATATGGAATCCGGTATCTGAGCCTTTATCTCCTCTGCCTTTGCGACTGCACCGAGCATACCGAGCTCACGGGGAGTATTGACTACCTCCGCACCAAGCGCCCTGAGGAGAGACTGCTTCTCAGCCGAAAACTTTGTGGGTACTACAAAAATGATTTTGTAGCCGCGGTTGAGTGCCGCAAAAGCTATTCCAAGTCCTGTATTGCCTGCGGTAGCTTCAACGATAGTGCCGCACTTTTTCAGAATCCCCTTTTTCTCAGCGTCGTTTATCATGTACAGACCCGTGCGGTCCTTGACGCTTCCGGATGGATTCCAGAGCTCAAGCTTTGCGAACACGTTCACGCCCTCCGCTCTGACTATATTTCCAAGTCTTACCAGCGGAGTGTTTCCGATGAGCGCCTGCATTGAATCATAGTATCTCATATCTATTATCTCACTTTCTCTCGGATTTTGCAATAGCCTGTTCGATATCCGCAAGAATATCTTCAATATACTCAATACCGACTGAAAGGCGGATAAGTCCGTCCGTGATACCTACTTTTTTGCGTACATCGGCAGGAATGGAAGCGTGTGTCATGGTTGCGGGGTGGCATACGAGGGACTCTACGCCGCCGAGGCTTTCAGCAAGAGAAACAAGTTCAAGGCTCTCGAAGAAAGTATTTATATCGTAGTTCTCGTGAAGCTCGAAAGAGATCATAGCACCGCCGTTTTTAGCCTGTCTGCGGTTTGTCTCATAGCCCTTGTCGCTTTTGAGTCCGGGGTAGTAGACGTTCTTCACAGCCTTGTGCGCGGAGAGATATTCCGCAGCTTTTTCAGCGTTCTCAACGTGTCTGTCCATGCGGACCGCAAGAGTTTTTATTCCGCGGATAAGTAGGAATGAGTCAAAGGGTCCGAGAACTCCGCCTGTTGAATTCTGAATGAAAGCTATCTTCTCTGCAAGCTCCTTTGAGTTCACAACTGCAAGTCCTGATACAACGTCGCTGTGGCCGCCGAGGTACTTTGTAGCGCTGTGAACGACGATATCTGCGCCCAGTTCAAGGGGCTTCTGCAAATACGGCGTCATGAAGGTGTTGTCCACGATAACGAGAAGTCCGTGTCTGTGTGATACCTCCGCGATCGCCCTGATATCGGTAATTGTCATCAGAGGATTTGCAGGGCTCTCAATGATCACTGCCTTTACATCGTCAGTGATCTGGTTCTCAAAAACCTCCGGGTGCTCAGTGTCCGCAATGGTATAGGTGAAGTCAAAATGGTCAAAGACCTTGCTCAGCAGTCGGAATGTACCGCCGTAAACATTGCTTGATATCAGCACTCTGTCGCCGCTGTGAAGCAGACTGAGAACTGCTGTGAGAGCTGCCATTCCCGAACCGAAAGCGAAACCTGCATAGCCGCCTTCAAGATCTCTGATAAGAGCTTCGAGAGCCTCACGGGTAGGATTGCCCGTGCGTGAATATTCGTATCCGCGCATTTTTCCGAGACCGTCCTGCTTGTATGTGGAAGTCTGATAGATCGGCACATTTACTGCGCCTGTGCGCTCGTCAATGGATATGCCTCCGTGAATAAGTGCTGTTTCTGTATTTTTAAAATTACTCATAATTATTCTCCTTATCATTGCGGGACGTCGAGGACGCCGTTCCCTACAAGTTTCCTTTGTAGGGGCTGATGCCTAACAGGCACCCGTACCCTCTGTCCTGCGGACATCTCCCTGCACAGCAGGGAGTCACCCACATCAGCCCGCTGGTATTACATTTTATTTGACGGGGCGATGTAGGTATCGCCCCCCTACACGCCGAATCTGTCAACGATACTATAATTCCGAATTCCGCATTAAGAATTCCGAATTATTCATAATCGTAGCCTGCGGTGTAGGTAGCCGATATCAGGCTCACGTTTTCAAATGCTTTCAGCCCGTCATGTCGTCCGTCGAAGTACTCTCTCTGCACCTTTTCGGGCGGCATATATGTGTCTATCTGGAAGCCGAGTCCGTAGAGTGCGCGTGAGACCTCACTGTAATCATAGCCGCCGCGCATGACCTCTCCGAGTGCTTCTGTAATAAGTTCAAGTCTTTCGACTCTCCGTGGAAATTCTCCGGTTTTTATAGGATAATCAAACACAAGCTCGCTGCCGAGAGCCGAAAGCTCAGCCATTTGTTTCAGCGTGTCTGTAAATACATCAAGAGTCAGATAATAGGTAACTCCCAGTATACTGAAAAATGTCTTCTTCGCCGGATCGAATCCAGCTTCAAGGAGCTTGTCGCACATTCGCTCTTTCTCAAAATCAACAGGTACATAATGTACGTTGGAGCGGATATTCCATTCAAGCTCCCGTATCTTTTCAAGCTTGTAGCGCTGAGTATCGGGATGATCTGTCTCGAATATCTCGATGTCCTCGTTTTCATTGCGGAACGCAAATGTGTCCGAGCCCGCACCGCAGATAACGTACTGGACTTTCCCGTTTTCCTTTGCGAAGTCCGCAAGCCTGCTCTCGTTGAAGTGTATCCTCGACAGCGGTATCGGAGCGAAATATTCGCTGATTATCTGTTCCGTGTCCTCACGGGAAAACTGCTGCGAGCCGTCAAGTCCGCTGCTGATGAGCTCGTATATGCTGTCGTATTCATCCTTACCCAGCATATCATAGGCAAGGTAGTCATCGTATATCTTATGGCGCGAACGGTTGGAATGCCATGCTCTCACGAACGCGCATATCTTAGCTGTAACGCTCTCTCTTTCATTGACCATAAAATCCTCCGAAACATAAAAATGCGCAGAATGACATTCGCATTCTGCGCGTAACTATTTACTCGCTTAAAGTCAGGAGATGACGCAACATCGCTGAGCATAAGTATGCAGAATACGGATATCGTCTGATATGTTCATACAACAATACTGCATACAGCACATCATATTAGTTCTCATGTTCAGCACTCCTTTTTATCAAATCTCTGTATTCCTATCGGAACTATATGTATTATAGCACCTATCCCCTTCAATGTCAATAGTCTCAGACTATATTCGGCGATAGTTATAGTTTTATCCTATTATTCTTATAGTCTTTGTAGATTTTGCAGATACAGCCGTTAGTCATTAGCCATTAGCTTGTAGGGGACGCCGCCCTCGGCGTCCCGTTCTGGCATCGATGCATTTGGTGGACAAGGGGGACTCCTAACACACATTCCCTCTTTCTCTCTTGCACTCTTGAATGGTTTAAATCGCTAAAGCACATTGCATAGTATATAAAGCAAGAGGGAAAGGGAGAAAGAGTGCAAGAGGTAAAGAGGTAAAGAGGTATAGAGTACCACAAACAAAAAAGCCAAAGAACGAACAATCATCGCTCTTCGGCTTTAACATCTTATATTTCATATTTACCTCTTCCACCTTAAAAGACGATTCTGGAGCTTGTTGAACAGGAATGTAACTGCGATTACCACGAAACCGATAACAAGAAGTCCTGTGATAGTACGTGTGTAGTCTCCGAAGTCGGAGTAATACTTTACATAATAGCCCATTCCGTCACGTGCTCCTATCATCTCCGCAGATGTGAGAAGTATGAATGATACGCTCAGACCCTGATTGCAGCCCAAGAATATCTGCTGCAGTGACGCAGGAAGTATAACTCTGAACAGCATTTCCGGCTTGCTCACATTCAGTACCTTTGCCGAGTCGATTATCTTCTTGTCTACGCCGAGAACTCCGCTCATCGTTCCTGCGAATACAGGCCAGAATGTAGCAAGGAATATAACGAATACGGAAACCGACTTGAATGTCGGGAGAAGTGCGATTCCGTAGGGAATGTAAACTATTGGCGGTATTGAGCTGAAAAACTTTGTGATATATGTGGCAGCTCCGCCCACTCGCGCGCTCCAGCCTATGAAAAGTCCCAGCGGTATCGCAACGGCAGCTGCAAGCAGAAATCCCTTTATTGTCGTTCCAAGAGAGCTTACTATATTTGTGAATATAGCCGACCTGTCCTCGGTGAACTGGTGTATCACCTTACCGGGTGCAGGGAAAAGCAGGTCGTTGAGGATATTGTATTTCGCCGTAGCCAGTGACCATACTCCTAAAAGCACGAATACAAATCCTGTAATATCAAGAAGAAGAGAAAGCGCTTCTTCTTTTTTGATGAATGATGAGGCTGCAAGTACGATGACTTCAAGTCCCACAGCAAATGTAACGAGAGAGCCTGTGAATACTTCCTTTGTTGACCTGTCGGGAAGCAGCTGTATGAGCAGTAGCGCTATGAACAGCAGATGCGTGATGCGGAGGTAGCGTTTTTTCAGCGTCATAGTACCACCTCATCTCCGCCGATACGCTCGGCAATATCATTGTATAGAAGTGAGAGCAGTCTGTTTCGGAACTTTCCGTATTCTTCGGTCTTTACAAGATCCTCACGTCTGCGTGGACGGTCAAAGGGAACATTCACAACTTCATTTACTGTACCCGGATGAGCTGTGAGAACTACTATCTTATCCGAGAGCAGTATTGCCTCGTCTATGTCGTGAGTCACGAACACAACTGTCTTGCGGGGCTCTGAGCCGTCGCCCTCCCAGAGCTTGAGAAGAAGCTCCTGAAGGATAACACGATTCTTTGCGTCGATAGCGCTGAAGGGTTCGTCCATGAGAAGTATCTCGGTATCCATTGCAAGGGCTCTTGCGATAGCCGCACGCTGCTGCATACCGCCTGAAAGCTGTGATGGGAACTTATTGCCGAAGCCTGTAAGTCCCACCTTTGTGAGAAATTCGTCAGCTATCTTAGCGCGTTCGCTGCGCTTGACATCGTGACGGGACTGCTTGATGCCGAACTCGATGTTCTTCCTTGTGGTCATCCACGGAAAAAGTGAATAATGCTGAAATACTACTCCCCTTTCTGTACCTGTACCGTGAAGTTCCTTGCCGTCTATCTGAACCGTGCCGCCGGCAGGGGCATAAAGCCCCTCCAGGACACTGAGCAGAGTTGACTTACCGCAGCCGCTTGCACCGATAACGCTTACGAATTCGCCGTCAGCAACGCCGAACGAAACGTCATGGAGTGCGTTGAAGCTGCGCTTGTTCTCTATGTAATTTACAGTAAGATCTTTTATCTCTATCTTATTCGTAGTCATTGAAATGCTCCTCTAACGATTTATAGATATCATCGGAGTTCTCAGTCAGGATACTGTCAAGAGCCTTTTTGTAGATGTCTGTGTTGTAGTAGGGCTCAATGTCGTAATCGTTCGTATATCCGAGTTCTATAATAGTATCCTTGAGTGTGAGAGTACCCTGCTTGTCAGGATCGGGGCTTGATACGCTGTATCCGCCGTATACCTCTGTGTCTATGAACTCCTCGTCAATGTCGATGTACTTCTTGACGTCCTTTATGGTCTTGTCATGATCGGACTGTGTGAAGTGATAAGCCTTGATGAATGCCCTCTCGACAGCAGTAAATGTATTTGGATTGCTGCTCAGAGCCGATGTCTTGGCAACCTGACGGCAGCATGGCTGGTTTTCAAGTGCCTTTTCATGTGCGCAGTAGTAAACTACCTTGTAGCCCTGAGACTTTGCGAGGGAAGCATAGGGCGAGTATACGGAAGCAGCGTCGATAGAGCTGTTAAGAAGTGCAGCATAAGCGTCCTTCTGGCTGTCGAAGTAAACGATATTTACCTTGTCATCACCCTCGCCTATCTCTATATGTGCATTTTTCAGAAGTATCTGAAGTTCCGCGTCCTGAACGCTGTTCTTTACAGAAGCGACATTTCTGCCCTTGAGTATCTCAACGCCAAGCTCGTCCTTGTCTGCGAACTCGGACTTGATAACGTAGCCGTGACCGTTTGTCATTGCGCCGCCGAAAATTGAAACATCGTGTCCCTGGCTCTGGAATGTGAGTGTTGGTACAGAACCGATGAACGCAACGTCAAGCTTGTCGGACTCCAGTCCGTTTACAAGCTCAGCAGCGCTGGAGAACTGCGTAAGTGTTACTTTAAGTCCCTCTTCCTTGAAGTAGCCCTCCTCCTGTGCAACAAACGCGAGGAGATGCGCCGTTGAGTTGAGGTAGCCGATGTTTATATCTGTTTTTTCGGGAGCTCCGAGTACAGCTTCCGCACTGTCGCCGCAGCAGTCAGCCACGCCGTCCTTGCAGCATTCCTTGTCTCCGTCCTTGCAGCAGTCCTTTTCCTCCGACGCTTTCTCGGCAGTCTCATTGAAGGTAGGGACATCTGTAGATTCCGTTTTATTGTTTGAGGCATTGTTGAAGGCTCCGCAGCCTGTGAGCAGCGATAAAGCCGCAGCTATAGAAACAAATTTTATTTTATTATTCATATTTATCACCTTTCATATTTAAAAACTTATCATTTCTTCGGACAGATCAGCTGAAACATCGCATTCGCTCCGAGTTGGTGATATGTCTGTAATTTTTCATGTTCTTCTCACTCCTTGGTTTTTCTCTGTGAATTAATCATACCATACCCATAGGTTTTTGTCCAATACGAAAGGATTATTATTCTGTATAGATTATCTCTATAACCGAAAAACATTCACAGATGCTGCTTCAAATAAAAAAGGACGATACCGCTTTACGAAACAGTACCGTCTCCTGAAAATTATGATGTCATTTTTTCTGCAAATATGTTCCATTCCTGTATACAGCCGGCATACTGCTCTCTTATGGCATTTCCTATCCGCTGACATACCTCAGAATCCCAGATCTCACGCTGTTCATCAGATAATGAATCCAGTTCTTTTTCGCTGCTGTCAGGCATAACGATTACAGACGGCAGCGCTTTGATCTTTCCGGCCATTAAATCACCCCGCATACAAACCTATGCCGAATTGCCTGTCCGTTATACTAATTTTCTGTTTTCTACAGGATTCATAAAAAGGAGGAAAGCCCATGCCGAAAAAAAACGCAGCTGCATATATCAGGGTCTCAACTGATGACCAGCTTGAATTCTCCCCTGACAGCCAGATCAGAAAAATAAAAGAATACGCCCGGCAAAACTGTATACACATCTGTGACGATTTCATTTTTATTGACGAGGGTATCAGCGGCCGCAAGGCAGAAAAACGTCCGGCATTCATGAAAATGACTGCGCTTGCCAAAACAAAGCCCAAGCCTTTTGATATGATACTGGTCTGGAAATTCTCCCGATTTGCGCGTAACCGTGAGGACAGTATCGTATATAAGTCCATGCTACGCAAACAATGCGGAATAGATGTGATCTCCGTTTCGGAGAATATCGGCGGGGATAAGACTTCTGTACTCATAGAGGCTTTGCTTGAAGCTATGGACGAATATTACTCCATAAACCTTGCCGAAGAAGTAAAACGAGGCATGAATGAGAAATTCTCACGGGGAGGAGTGGTTTCCAGACCGCCTTTCGGATATAAAATGAGCAACGGTGTATTTGTTCCGAATGACGAAACTGCTCCTATCGTAAGAATGATCTTTGAAGATTATGCTTCAGGAACAGGAATACGCAGAATCGCAATGAAGCTTAATGAAATGGGGATACGTTCCGCAAAGGGAAATCTATTTGAAAACAGAACAATAGAGTATATCCTTACCAATCCGGCTTATCTCGGAAAGCTTCGCCGGAACCCAAACGGACGTGACAGCGCCGATCGTTTTCATCAATCTGAGGATATTGTTATTGTCAAAGGAAAGCATGAAGCGATTATAAGTGAAAAGCTCTATAAAGAAGCAAATGATCGTCTGAAAGAACAGAGGAAAAAATATGTACGCCGCGCACAGCAGAAACCGGCAGACTTTATGCTGCGGGGATTATGCCGCTGTTCAGACTGCGGCTCAACTCTTGTACAGGCAGTTAAAGGAACTTCCCTGCAATGTCACAAATACGCAAGAGGTCAGTGCAGTACCTCTCACAGTATTACGATTGCAAAAATGAATGAAGCTGTTATTGAACGGCTGAAAGCTGATATCGGCGATTCCGATATTACATTCGCTGCACCTAAGGAGTCCGCGGCTCAGGCCGGCAATATCAATGCTGTTCTGCTTGAAAAGGAATACAAAAAGCTTGAACGCATAAAAGCAGCTTTTGAATCAGGCATTGATACTATCGGAGAATACGGCACGAAAAAGCTGCGTATTCAGAGCCGTATCTCAGAGCTTGAATCTGCTGTTCCGCAGCCGGCTCAGGAAGCAGCGGCGGCAGACTTTAAAATGAAAGCGGCTGAAGTTATGGATAAGATCATGTCAGATGATATCTCTGCGAATGACAAGAATACAATGCTTCGAGGAATCATTTCTCATATTACATTTGACAGAAAGGCTATGACTATCAGGATCGTCTATTTACCGCCATTTTAATTCTCTGAATTCAAACTGTATCTTTATGGTGTATAGACCTCCGAGCTGCGATATAATAACCTTTGCCATTCTGGGATCCGGATTTTTTATATTTACCGGATATTGTAATTTGATACAGTATCCATGATGTACATAATGCTCAAATGAATTCCGCGGTCAGTTCAAGATCTGAATAAGGTCTGTTCCTGTACGTCCTTTTGTTCTTGCTGTAATATATCTTCCTGAAGACTGCGCGAAGCAGTCTGTTTTTTTCTTCAGGTCCCGCATCACTGAACCTTTCTAAAATACTCTCAATGCTTTGAACAGCTTCACCTGACTGCGGCTTCTCAGGCTCCCGAACAGATTCAAGCTCTTTTAAAGCCGTTTCCGCTTTCTTTATCTTTTCAGTGATGATCTCTGAACGCTCACGAAACAGGTTTATATCGTAAACCTCCTGCTCCAGCAGATCATACAGCCTTTCCTTCTGCCTTCTCGCTCTTTCAAGCTCCGCGTTCAGAAGCGCTTTTTCGTCAGGCTCGTCTGAGCTTTTTTCATTGCCTTCCCATTTTAGTCTTTCAAGCAGCTTTACGCGATATCTCAAAGCCGCTATGACCGCCTCGTCCACAGCTTCAAAAGCAGAGCTTACGGTTTTCCCTCTGCACTCATTGTATACGCACAGAATATGCTCACTGCCGCTTTTCGCTGTAAATCGTCTCTTCATCTGATGTCCGCAGTTCTTACAAAAAAGTACATTGTGGTAATAGTTGAGAAGCCTGTCATTAGTGCGAAGCTGAACGGCAGGACAGGACCTTTTCTTTTCCTGCACTGACCGGAATATCTCTTCGCTTATGACAGGCTCATGTATCCCGTTATACAGCGTATCACCGTTGGATCTTGTCTTCCAGCCGACTTTGCCGCAGTATACAGGATTTGACAGTATTTTCTTTATGCTGGGAGATTCCCAGAGACGTTTTTTCTGAGGACTGATACCAATACGGTTAAGCTCATCCGCAATGGATTTAGTTCCCATGCCGTCAAGGTAAAGCTTGTATATAAGCTTTACTGTCTCTGATTCTGATGGGATCATTTCAAGAGTATGCACCTTGGGCTCAGGATTTGTCTTCCTGTACCCGTATGGCGCTGCGGAGCCAATATAATTTCCTTCCTTGACAGAAGCCAGTCTGCCGTTCTGCATACGCCGCTTTATAGTCTTATATTCACGCCGGCTCATGAACAATGAGAACTCAAAGTATTCCTCATCAAATTCATTATCAGGGTCATATGTTTTTGACGGAGTTATTATCTTTGTAGACGATTCCCTGAACGCCTGCGCAACTATTCCCTGATCTATGGTATCTCCCCTTGCAAGACGTTCTATCTCTACTACAAGAACACCTGCATATCTTCCGTCTGAAACGTCTGCAAGTAGAGCCTGCATCTGCGGTCTCGCAGCAATACTGTCTCCGCTTACGATCTCCTTATATATCTGTTCTATATTCAGTTCCTGACGTTCCGCAAGCTCTGCAAGCATTGCATGATGGCGGGAGAGTGTTTCGCCTTCTCCGCGTGATTCAGCTTCAATATCGGCTCTCGACTTTCGCAGGTACATACAGTATCCTCTCATATTGTTCCCTCCGGTATCATTTAAGCAGCTCTTATTTTTTCTTTTTTCTTCCGAGATACTTGAATTCCTTCATAAAACTCTTCCGGCTCACTGTAATTCCTCTAAGCAGTCTGTAAACATAAGCAAAAGGAATAAGCAGCTTGCTTTTCCTTACCCACGGAACCGAGCCTTCAAGATATCTGACCGGCGGAAAAAAACGGTAAATAAAATACTTCGCCCTTGACCCTCCGCCTTCGGATTTCATCGCATTTACAACAAAGTTTTCCTGTGTTCCGTAAGTGCCGGACATAACATAATAATCAAGATTTTTTTTATCCTCTGCGGTCAGCTCCTCCATTGAAAAAACTTTCAGTGAAAGCTCCCTGTTGCTTCGCTCAAAATCAGCAATGCCCATTTTTTCCAGCTCGGCATTCAGGTAATCCCAGTCAAGGGAATCACCGAACTTCCGGAGGAAAATATACGTATCCGCAAGGGAACGCACTCCTGTACCGCCTCTCGTAAAATGCTTGTATTCATGTGCGAGCATAAACAGGTAGAACTCTTCATTGCTGAAATGATATCCGTATTCATTGTCATCATCCTTGATCATTCTTTCCTTGATACTGCTGTAATAATCCGCCATAGCCCCGACCTGATACTCCATAAACAACTCGCCATGCATCTCAAAATTAAACATGGGTGCTTTCACATATTCGTCAACAGCTACCCGTTCAGCTTTAAGGCTGAATCCGAACTCTTTCATGATGCTCCGCACATCACTGCGTCTGCTTATATCAAACAGTATATCATTATCCGACATCTGCCGCATACCGAGCTTGGGATACCATTTTTTCAATATGCAGCCTTTGAGCGGCATATACCATATCTTTTCTGTTTCCAGACGATCAAGTATCTTTTTCCTTTCCGCATCAAGAAGAATATTCTTTCTTACCGCCTTCTCCTTCGCCTGTGTAAACTCATTGTCCTTTATACCAACAGATTCAAGAACATACGCTGTGCAGGCAGTAAGTATATGTTCCTGACAAACCTCAAAGAGCTTTTGCAGGTCAAGATCGGCGATACGCTCCTGAGACGGTTTTCTGTTATTTACAGCACAGGCGGTCAGATATATCATATCCTCTGCATTTTTTCTGAATTCACTCTTTTCCATTATTTATCACTCCGTTTTGACAAATACAGTATCACACCATAAATCTATGCATAAAAATGATATTTATTGCCATTCAGTTTATGTTTAGTATATCACACCGGACAGTAAAAATCAAGCAAAAGAAAACTCGGACGATCGTCCGAGTCAAGTATCACTTTTTATATCCGTCAGGATTATTCTTCTGCCAGTTCCATGAATCGCGGCACATATCCTCAAGAGTTTTTTCAGTCTTCCAGCCAAGCACCTTCCATGCCTTATCGGCATTTGCATAGCACTCGGCAAGATCGCCCTCACGTCTTGCACCGTATACATGATTGACCTTTATATTATTGACCTTCTCGAAGGTGTCAACTATCTCAGTTACGCTGTACGGAGTGCCGGTGCCGAGATTGAATATCTCAACACAGTTATGTCCGAGTATATAGTCGATAGCCTTTACGTGTCCCTTGGCAAGATCCACCACATGGATATAGTCACGGGTGCAGGTACCGTCATGAGTAGGATAATCATTGCCGAAAATTGTAAGGCATTCACGCTTTCCTACTGCGACCTGAGACACATAAGGCATAAGGTTGTTAGGAATACCCTGCGGGTCCTCTCCTATCATACCGGATTCATGGGCACCGATAGGATTGAAATATCTAAGCAGTATAACAGAAAGCTCCCTGTCAGCCTTTGCGGCGTCCTCAAAGATCTGCTCCATCATTGACTTTGTCCAGCCATAAGGATTAGTGCAGGCACCGCGGGGCATTGTTTCCAGATACGGCACAGGATTCGCCTCACCGTAAACAGTTGCGCTTGAGGAGAATATAATGTTCTTTACGCCGTATTTCTCCATATTTTCAAGGAGAGAAAGAGTAGTGTCGATATTGTTGCGATAATACATAACAGGCTTCTGAACAGACTCACCAACAGCCTTGAGACCTGCAAAATGGATGACCGCATCTATCCTGTTCTCTTTGAAAACTTCTGCAAGTTTTGCGGTATCCTTGATATCAAGCTCATATAACTTAACATTTCTGCCTGTTATTTTTTCAACACGCCTTATAGCTTCCGGCGAACTGTTTGAGTAATTGTCCGCAACTATAACATCATAGCCCGCGTTCAAGAGCTCAACTGCTGTGTGTGAACCGATATATCCGGCTCCGCCTGCCAAAAGAATTGATGCCATATTATGTACCTCTTTTTCTGTTATTCTTAAAGCACTTGTCAGTGCTTTTTCTTCTGTTTTTTGGAAGCTGCTGTTTTTACGCCTTCAGGTTCTTCAAGCTCCTGCCTGTACTTCTTTGCATCCTTCATAAAGCTCCATATCATAACTATCATGATTATACCGATCGGGAACGCGGAAATAATGCTTACTGACTGGATATTGTTCATTGAGCTTTCCGAGAATACAAGAGCTATCGGAAGAACGATAAGCAGTATGCACCATAAAAGCTCTATGAACTTATTTGGGTGCTCGTCTTCGCCAAGATTCTTATAGCTGTAGCATGAAGCGGTATATGCGATCGAATCAAATGATGTTGAATAGAACGCTATCATAGTCAGCACCACTACTACCAGTATGAACTTGCCGCACGGCATTGTATCTATTATATTGAGTATAAGCTCATACAGATCGCCGCTGTCATTATACTGCTGTATAAAGTCTGCTTTTTCTGCAGCCTGTAAACCAAGTGAATAGTTTCCGAGAACGATGAAGCTTACGATAGTTGAACCTACACCGAAAATATAGCCTCCGAGAAGTGTCTGCTTTACCGTTCTGCCTCTTGAGATATTGCCTATAAAGAAAGGCGCGGCAATACACCATACCATCCAGTATGCCCAGTAATAGATAGTCCAGTCCTGCGGGAAATTGTTTTCACGCACAGGATCACAGTATGTGGACAGCTCAATAAAATTCTGGAACATTTTACCGAGTGACTGGAATCCGTTTTCTATAATGAATCTTCCCTGACCGCCGATCAGAAGTATGAAGATCAGCAATCCGAAGAACATGAATATACACGTCTTCGCAAGTATGCTTATTCCCTTGAAACCATGAAGGACAGCATACGTATATACCGCACAGGTTATGAGCAGTATGATGATCGTAACAGCGGTACGGCTTATCGTGATACCGAACAGCTTGACTATTATACTTGCCATAAGGGGCGTTGCAACACTGAAAGTAGTAGCTGTTCCGGCAAGCAGCGCAAAAAGTGCAAAGAGATCAATAACTCTGCCGAGAAGTCCGTCAGCGTGTTTTCCGATAACAGGACGACAGGCTTCCGAATATCTCTGACGGCTTCTCTTTCTTACATGAAGCATAAATCCGAACGCAACAGCAAGTACAAGATAAAAAGCCCATGGGATAAAACTCCAGTGGAACAGAGGAAATACACCTGCCCACTCAGTTATGGGACCGAGATCAGCAACATGAGGATTAGTTGCATACATTACCCATTCCGCGAATGAATAGAAAAGGATGTCTGCGGCAAGTCCGCAGGTAAACATCATGCTTCCCCACGCAAAAAAAGAATACTTAGGCTTTTCATGCGGCTCACCGAGAACGATGTCGCCGTACTTTGAGAATGAAAGGTAAATGGATATTACCAGGACTCCGACGCCCATTGCAAGATAGTACAATCCAAGCGTATCTCCGAAGAAATAACGCACATCGCTGATAACTTCATTTGATTTTTCTGGAAATGCAAAAAGGATTCCGGCTAATGTCATAATAATGATAAATGGTGCGAGTGTGATCAGCCAGTCAATCTTTCCTTTAGATGATGACTTCATTTTTCAATACTCCTTTGTAACTTTTATCGATATCTATCAGTTCCTCAATGCTGTCCACTTCAATAATATCGCCTTTTTTCATCGGCATGATCCCAAGCTCATACTCTTCGGGATAAACGAACATGGCAATGTCGTCCCAGTAGAGCTGTCTTTTACTCTCGTCGGCAAACGCCTCTTCCAGATGCTTTCTGAGCCTTTTACCATCAGCCCTGCTCCAGCGGGAAATACTGTAGAGCTGCCATCCGTGCTTTCCGCCGCAGCGGCTGCAGCCAGTGACAATACCGTCCCTGACCGTCATGAGCCACTCATCTGTTTCATCGTCAGTCCACACTGCGTTATACCCTGACCTTTCAAATTCAGGTCTGAGTATCTCATCATTGTAGATTATCTGATCGCCGTCAAGTATTATCGAATTCTCTATGTGTTCCCTTGCCACATAAAGAGACGATATATTATTGCAGACATCATAGTAAGGATTCTCTATAAGTTTAAGTCCCTCATATTCTCTTTCGAGGTCTTTAAACTGTTCTTTAAGATATCCAACTACCACAAATATCTCCTTTATCCCATTATGATGAAGCCCTTGTATCACAGTATCTATCATCCTTACGCCATTGACACTTACAAGAGGCTTAGGCGTTTTATACGTGATGGGTCTCATTCTGTTTCCGAGACCTGCTGCCATGATCACAGCGCGTTCAACATAGTTCATTTTCTATTTCTCCTTTTCAGGATTATTCCTCTGATGCGATCCTGAAATACTCCTTCGCGTATCGGTATTGACAAAGTGAATATTCGCCGAATTCCACACCGAGATCCAGCTTGTATTCGCACCAGTTGCTCCAAAGCAGTCCACAAGCAGCGATATAGCAGTATATCTTTTTCCTTACCGCGCCGCTGCAGTTGTTTTCAAAATAAATATCTATAAGACGGTCTACCTGTTCCCTGTCATAAAGGGCATAAATACAGAACATCGCAATATCCACATGAGAATCCTGCATCGCGGAGTATTCCCAGTCTATCAGACGCACATCATCGCCTGTAAAAAGGAAATTGTCAGGTACGGCATCTATATGCGTCAGACACTCATCTTTGGGCTGAGAATCAATATATTTCTTCAGGAGCAATACTCCTTCCTTGGTTTTTTCATAATCCTTATATATAGATCTGTCATGTTTCCAAAGTGATTCATAGAAATCTATTTTCTCAAAGATATCAAATCTGTGTCCAACTGAAAGTTTTAAATTATGGAAAGCTCTCAGCTTCTCCATGCATTTTACAAGATCGTCATAATTATCAGGATCACATACTCTTGCGTCTTCAATGAACTTGGTTATTTTATATCCGTTTGAAGGGTCTATATATGTGATCTCATCACATATTCCGGTCCCGTTTATAAGATTGTATACCTCTGCTTCTTCTTTACGGTTAATGAGCCTGTCAGTTCCTTCACCGGGAATACGCATTATATACCTGCTTCCATTGCAGTTAAACAGAAACGACCTGTTGGTCATTCCTTTTTTCAGAACGGTTATATCAGTTATTTCAGCCTGCTCGGCATCAAGCACCTTGCAGATTGTCAGGATCGCATCTGATTTGAGCTGATCGGAATGCTCGTCAAGCTCCCTCAGCTGTTCATAGGTATTAATCTCAACATACTGTGCCGAATGGACAACTTTTGCTTTGATTCTCATCCTGTCATTCTCTATAAGAGCCTGTTCCCAAAAGCTGTCATCATATACAGGATCGCTGCAAAGCTGTTCTATTTCCCCGACCAGCCACTTTGCATCTTCTTCAGCTATATATGATATTCCGATCATACCGTTTCCTGCGGAATTTTTACCAATAACATTAAGGTGATTTTTTCTGTTAAGTCTCAGGATACTGTCATCATCCACAAGATCATTCACCATGTACCATGACTCGTTATATTCCTCAATAAACGGGTTTTCGCCGCACCAGACATCACATGGAATGATGAAGCTGTTTCCTAAATGCTTTTCCGCGAGTCTCAGGCTGTGAAGATTGTTTTTTTCCATATAATGCCTGTTAACGATGAGCTTGACATTGTATTTGTCAACGAGATATTCATATTCCTCTTTCATAAAGCCGACAACTATGTATATCTCCCTTATATCTGCTTCATGCAGCTGACAGATAAGTCTTTCTACAAGCGGTTCATCATTGACCCTGAGCATTCCTTTTGTATACATGGTATTGATAGGGACCATTCTCATTCCGAATCCTGCTGCAAGTATTATTGCATTTTTTCCGACATTCACTGGCATTCCTTCTTTTCGTTTTATTATTCAGAAAGTAGCATAAACAAGTATTAGATATTTATAAATAAAGCCTCTTCAAGAGGCTTTATTTTCAGAACCTGAAAGTATTACCAAGGGTATCCCACTTCTTGTCCTTATCGGAAAGATTGAGCTTTGTTCCATCCGCGAGAGAATATCCCTCACTGTCAGCGCTGCCTTTATATTCACCTGTGAGCTCAGGCCACTCTATCCCTATTGACGGATCGTTCCATGCAAGTCCGCCCTCGTCGTTGGCATGATAGAAATCATCACACTTGTAGCAGAACTCTGCCACATCAGTGAGCACGAGGAAACCGTGTGCAAATCCCTTTGGTATCAGGAACTGCTTCTTGTTTTCCTCGGTGAGTTCAACTCCGTACCACTTTCCGTAGGTCGCGCTTCCGCTTCTGAGGTCGACCGCTACGTCGAACACTCTTCCCTTTATAACACGCACCAGCTTTGTCTGAGGGTACTGCTTCTGGAAGTGCAGTCCTCTCAGCACTCCCTTTGTGGAGCAGCTCTGGTTGTCCTGCACAAATACGATATCAATGCCGGCTTCTTCCATATCTCTCTGGCTGTAGGTCTCCATGAAATAGCCTCGGCTGTCTCCATGTACAGCAGGAGTTATTACACAAAGGCCTTCGATCCCGCCGACATTTTTCTCAACTGTTATCTGTCCCATTACCGTATCTCCTTTAAATATCTTGCAAGTGCGTCCTGCCATGCAGCACAGCGTATGACAATATCAGATTTTATCTCTGATATCGCCTTATCAACTGCTTTCACGTCTGTTATATCAAGCTTAACATAGAGATATTTTGTATCACAGACTCGCTGTCCGCCCACGCCTGTGAGGAATGCTTTCATTCCTCACACCTCTGCACGGTTTCCGTACATTTTCTCATAGTAGTTCTGATACTCGCCGCTGATGATAGTCTCCCACCACTCGCGGTTCTCAAGGTACCACTTGATAGTCTTCTTTATGCCGTCCTCGAACTTTGTCTCAGGCAGCCAGCCAAGCTCGTTGTGTATCTTTGTAGGGTCTATTGCGTAGCGCATATCGTGACCCTTTCTG
>JAEEGL013118096.1_pt1 | contig 40536 bp, 30 predicted proteins | sample 9134231 | NCBI WGS metagenome assembly JAEEGL01 (sample SAMN16246548, study PRJNA631951) | gut metagenome | biome: gut microbiome; feature: rumen; material: fiber-attached | host: Bos | place: Iran: Karaj | collected 2018-10
ATCTTTCCGAATCTTTTGCGAAGCAAGGGCTGAAAGGCTGGCGGAATACTGCCGGGGAGCCCCCGGGGTAGAAAGCGCGATGGACCATAAGGCCGAATCGGTCGTTAGCACAAGAGACCTCCCCTAGCTTGAAGTTTTTGTCCTTAAGCGGACAAAAAACTTCAAGCGGGGGGAGGTCTGTTACGGATATTGTTTCTAACGACCGATTTCCTCTATAAATAGCAGCTTTATATTCTACTGGTGTAAAGGAAATGCTTTATACGCGTTTGGGTTAAACTGCCATATATGGGTTTGGGCTTAATAGCGACAAGTGAAAAAGCGCGCTCTCGGAGTAAACACTTCGGGAGCGCGCGCTTTGTAGTCAAATTGGCATCTGACAGAAATAGAACGGCCAGAGGATTACTTCTTGGCAGCCTTCTTAGGAGCCTTCTCGGCCTTTGGAGCAGCCTTGGCAGCCTTCTTGGGGGCAGCCTTCTTAGCAGGCTCTGGCTCGTCGGCGACACCGAGTTTCTCGAGTTTTGCCTTCAGGCGCTCAATCTCCTTGTCCTTCATCTCAATCTCGTCGCCCTGGTTACGGATGGTAGTGAGGAGCGAGTTGAGCTGCTCATTGTCAATCTCCTCCGGATAGAGAGCGTTGACACGGTTAATGAAGTCGCCGAGGATGTTCATGTAGTTGGTGAAAGCATCGAAGGGCGAGCTGTAGATGCCACGGTCGAGGCCAACGTTCGACTGCTTAGTGGTCATGAAGCGGAAGTTGTTCGAAGCCTGCAGGTAGTCCCAGTCCTGGTTGATGCGCGGGTCGTCGGCAATGAGCAGACGGTCGGCGACGCTGTAGAGCTTTTCGAAAGCCTCACGCTGCATGGCATTACCGAGCCAGCAGGAAACGTCGCGCTCCTCATCGACCCACGACAGTGTGTCAGGCACATCGAGGGCGCCGACGCTCTTGGTCTTCAGGCAGATCTCAGTAGGTGTTGAGAAGGTGATGCCCTTCTCCTTGGCGCAGACGGGCAGTGCCTTGATGAACTCGAGGATGTTGCTCGACAGCGGCTGGGCGATACCCAGTGCAGAGAGCTCCATGAAGATGTTGATGACCTGCTCCTCTTCCGGGAAGCGAGCAATGCGATTGATGTACTCGTCGGCAAAGAGGGGATAGCCTGGCCACTCAGGATTGTTGAAGCGCAGTGAGATATCGTCAGAAAGTTCCACGTCGCGCAGCAACAGCTTCAGCGAGGGAGCAATGTTGCAGTTATAGACATAGTGGGGCGACTTCCATCCGAGCACGTGCTTGGCACCTTCGGTGAGCATGCCCTTGAAACCGAGGGCGGCAATCTGAGCGCCGATGTCATCGCTGTAGATCAACGATGAGTTGCGAGCCACCGTAGGCTTCTTGCCGAAGTACTCCACCATCTTCTGCACCTGCTTATTCATGTCGCGTGCGAAAGCTTCAGGCTTTGCCAGTGACGAGAGACCGTGGCTGTAAGGCTCAGCGAGGAACTCGACGCAGCCCGTATCGTTAAGCTCCTGCAGCTTCTCGAGCACCTGCGGAGCGTGCATCTCGAGCTGCTCAATGCCCACGCCTGAGAGTGAGAAAGCCACCTTGAAATACTTGCCGTTGTCCTTGACCATCTGGAGCAAGGTGTTCAACGCAGGCATATAGCTGCGCTCGGCGATGTCGCTGATGCTCCGCTCGTTCTCGAAGTCATCGTAGTAATAATGATCGGTACCGATGTCGAAGAAACGGTAGCGCTTGAGATGTATGATCTGATGTATCTCAAAATATAAGCAAATAGTTTTCATAACCTTTAATTATCAATTTTCAATTATCAATTATCAATTAATTATTCCTCCCATCCGAGTGTCCGTTTGTAGAGGGTGTGGATCCACTTGCCAACCTTCTCCCAAGTAATCTGGTCAACCTCACGCTTGCCCTCCTCCTTGAGATAGCGGAAGAGCGACTCGTTGGTACAGATGGAGTAGATGGCGTCGGCCAAGGCATGGATGTCCCAGTAGTCGACCTTGATGCAATTGGTAAGAATCTCAGCGCATCCCGACTGTTTCGAGATGATACTCGGTGTGCCGCACTGCATAGCCTCAAGGGGCGAGATGCCGAAAGGCTCGGAAACGGAGGGCATGACGTAAACGTCGCTGTCCTTTAGGCACTCGTAGACCTGCTTGCCGCGCATGAATCCAGGGAAGTGGAAGCGATCGGCAATGCCACGCTCAGCAGCCAGATAGATCATGGCATTCATCATGTCGCCTGAGCCAGCCATGCAGAAGCGTACGTTGCGCGTGCGGTGAAGCACCATGTTGGCAGCCTCGACGAAGTACTCAGGACCTTTCTGCATAGTGATACGTCCGAGAAATGTCACCACCTTCTCCTTGCCTGTATGGTCAGGACGCGGAATAGCATCGTACTCCTGCGGCAGCGGATAGACGGCATTGTGAACGGTGAAGCACTTACGCGGATCCTGATGGTACTGGTGAATGACCGTCTGACGCGTGAGCTCTGAGACGCACATGATGCAGTCGGCATTGTCCATACCGTTCTTCTCGATAGAGTAGACGGTGGGATTCACCTTACCACGTGAGCGGTCGAAGTCGGTGGCATGAACATGGATGCAGAGCGGACGCCCACTGACCTGCTTGGCATGGATGCCGGCAGGATAGGTGAGCCAGTCGTGGGCATGGATAATGTCGAACTCCTCAGTGCGGGCCACGACACCGGCAATGATGGAGTAGTTGTTAATCTCCTCATGGAGGTTCGACGGATAGCCTCCGGCGAACTCCATGGCGCCAAGGTCGTTGACGTTCATATAGTTGAAGTCAGCGTAAATATGGTCGCGCAGCTTGAAATAATAGTCAGGTGGCATGATGTTGCCCACGCGCTGCTGTACATAATCATGGTCGACGTCGCGCCAAGCGATGGGCACGGCATTCATAGCCACGATGCGGCAGGCATTCTGACTCTCATCACCAAAGGGATGTGGCAGGCATAGCACGGTATCGATGTCGCCCTGTGCCTTGAGGCCCTCTGATATTCCGTAATTTGCAGTGGCGAGTCCTCCGAATACGTGTGGGGGGTACTCCCATCCAAACATTAGTACTTTCATAATCTTAATTCCAAAAGCCCACCCCAAGCCCCTCCCCCAAGGGAGGGGGTGTTTGGTTACATTTACTTGCGGCAAGCTTTATTGGGTTCCATTTGTTATCTTGTTAGTCTTATGTATCTCGACATCCCTCCCTTTGGGAGGGCTTGGGTAGGCCCTTGACCTTATTTCTGATACGAATATTTCTCCAACAGTTTCATCGAACGCAGGATTTCGGCCACGTTCATGGCAAACGACATGGCGCCACGCCCATGGAAAGGCGGATTGCCGTCGAAGAGCTCAGATATGGTTCCGATGGCATGATAGTCAAGCTCGTCCTCGTAGCCGACCATTTGTCGCTCAACGAACGACAGGCGCGTACGTTTGTAAAGCTTCAGACAGGCCTCCATGTAGAAGCCGCCGAGCCATGGCCAAGCCGTACCCTGATGGTAGGCGTAGTCGCGCTGAGTCTGCGGTCCCACGTACATGGGGTTGTAGCCGCCACTCTTCGGCGACAGCGAGCGCAGGCCCTTGGGAGTGAGCAGTTCGCGCGTACATATATCTAATACGCTCTTCATCTGCTGCTGTGACAGCGGCGAGTAGTCGAATGCGACGGCAAAGATCTGGTTTGGACGTACGCTCCAATCCATCATCTGCCCATCGACATAGTCGAGCAGATAGCCATACTCATTGACAAACGTATCGACGAAGGCCTCCTTTGTCTTCGCAGCCAGTGCCTCCAGGTGCTCCTGGGATTCCACGTCGTTGCGTTCGGCAGCCATCGATGCACAGAAGCGCAGGGCGTTGTACCACAGGGCGTTAAACTCAACGATATAGCCAGAGCGTGGCACCACGGGGCGCCCGTTGGCCGTTGAATTCATCCATGTGATGGCCTTCTCGCGACCGTAGCTATAAACCAAACCGTTGGGGTCGAGACGCATGTTTGGATGCTTGCCGTCCTCGATGAACTTCACGATGTCGATGAGCAGCTGGCCATACTTATCGAAGCAGCGCTCGCGGCCAACGGCCTTGGCATACTGCTGTAATGCCCAGACACACCAGAGGGGCACATCGGGCTGCTCCATCTCGTAAATCTTCACTGACAAGGGCTTGCCCTCCATGAACTCCCTTAATCCGCGCTCTGCCGTCCGCATCACCAGCTCGAAGTAGTCGTCCTCCTCGATAGCCAGCGTCAAGCCTGGCAAAGCGATGAAGGTGTCGCGTGCACGGCACTTGAACCACGGATAGCCGGCCAGCAGGTAACGGTCGTCGTTGGGATCGGGTTCCTTGGTGTCGCCCGACCTTACCTCGCGATTGTGGAACTGATGGGCAGCAGTGACCAGGCAGTGGTAGAAGTTGTCACGCGGGACACGCTCGTCGACCTCCTCCTGGAACAGTTTCTTCAGCTGTGACGTTTTCTGAGCCTTGGTCGAAGCGGCAAAGACGATGCTCTCACCCTTGCGGATGGGCATCTCGAAGTAGCCCGGCACATAAAGGTCCTCGTTCGAGGCGTAGCCACGCTCCTGCTCCTTGGGATACTCAATGCCACGATACCAGTCGGGCTGGAAGATGAACTCGTTCTTCTTGTTGAACTGCATGAACAGGTCAGGATAGCCCTGATACATGCACGTCTTGATGCCATTCTCCACGAAGTGGTACTCGCGGCTGGCCACAGAGTTCTCGTGGGTGAACGCCTTGACGGAGCGGAAGGCCAGGAATGGCCTGAAGCGCAACGTTGTTGGTGAGTGGGCATCCTCCAGAGTGTAACGTATGAGGATACAATCCTCATAGTGGCGGAAGATAATCTCACGCTTTAGGATGACGCCACCCACACGATAGACGGTGGTCGGCACCTTCGAAGCGTCAAATTCACGGATGTACTTGTGCCCCTTGGGGCTGAAATTGTTGCCCTGATACTTGTGGAGGCCTAAGTTGAACTCCGCTCCATGCTGGACGACAGTGCAGTCGAGCGATGACAGAAGCACGTGGTTCTCATCGTCGATCTCAGGGACAGGTACGACCAGCAGTCCGTGGTACTTACGTGTGTTACAGTCGACAAGCGTCGATGAACTGTAAGCACCCGAACGGTTTGTACGAAGCAGTTCACGACGAAGGCTTTCTTCCAGATTCGTCATCACGGCTTTTTCAAATCGCAAATAACTCATAGTTCCTGTATATAGGTTTTTAATGGTTGGGATGTAGTTGTTTTAGATTTCGTTTCAAAGGTATACAATTATTCCGAAACGACAAAATAATTTTGCATTTATTTGCCATTTGAGGCAGAAAAAGTACGATTTTCGGCATTTTGTTAGGTCGTATGGCAGATTTTTTGTAATTTTGCACCGAACTAAACAGACGACAATGAAAACATCCCCCGACCCTACATTGACCGCTCGGCGACTCACTCCACTCTACCAGATGCTGAACGACCCGCAACGCCAACAGCTTGCCGAAAGCCTCAGCGTTCGGAGCTTCCAGCGTGGCGAATTGATTCATATCTGCGGACAGACGCCCACCCACTTGATGTATCTGCTATCCGGCAAGGTGACATTAGAGTTAGCAGCTTCCCAGGATAAGAATCTCATCATCCGTCTGGTGGAGCCAGGCAGCATGTTTGGCTACCGTGAGGCGCTATGCGGCCATAACTACTTGACAAACGCACGAACCGACAACAACACTCGAGTGGTGTTCGTTCCATTGCCACTCATCCTGCAATTCATCGACAACAACGCGCTGGTGGCCCGCCTGTTTCTTAAGGACTTGGCCTTACTGCTCAACCACGCCGTGTACCGCACCAGCTACCTGCAGCAAAAGCATCTGCGGGGACGTCTGGCGGAGTGTCTGCTGCGCCTAAAAGAGAAATACGGAACGAAGAGCGATGGGCAAACGCTCACCACCTACATTAGTCGCAAGGACCTGGCCAACGTCGCCAGCATGACGACAAGCAACTGCATACGCACACTTACGGAATTCACGAAGGAGGGCGTCATCAGCACCATCAACCGCCACATCAGCATCCTCGACGAGGATGGTTTACGCCAAATAGCGATGCGCAGTTAGTCGCGGTGCCTTTCCTTTGCTCAAGGCCACCTGCTGACCTGCCTCCTTGGTGGGCGGCTGAGGGAAAGCCAGCCCCTGCTTGAAGACGCGAAGGGCCTCCTTGATGGTAGGATCGTCCTGGTTGAGGTATTCCACCCAGGCATCCTCGTCAAGCAGGTTATAGACCATGCGACTCATGATGTACTCCTCGAGGAGGTGGTACGAACGCTTGATCATCAGGTTACGACGCTTCAGCCCACGCTTCTCGGCATATTGCGCAAACTGCTCCACCAGATGCTTCTTCTTCAGGAAGTGCACCAGGTCATACTGCGTGGTAAACTGACTGAGCGTCTTGCGGTTGTCGTCGGTATAGTCGTAGGCAAACTGCAAGATGAGACCTGTCATGGCGGCCTCCTTATAATAAGATGTATAGTCGCTGGTATCCTCAGGCACGAAGATGTCAGGGGTGATGCCGCCACCGCCATAGACGGTACGTCCCATGACAGTGTGATACTCTGGGCCAGTGTGCTTAATGCTGTCAACGGTGAAGAACTCGCCATGCTGATAGCGCTGCATGAGGTCTTCCTCGTAGTCCTTGTCCTGGCCACTGGCGTAGGGTTTCTGGATGCAACGGCCAGAGGGCGAGTAGTAGCGGGCAACAGTCAGGCGCATCACAGAGCCGTCGTTGAACTCTACCGGCTGCTGCACAAGGCCCTTGCCAAAGGAGCGACGGCCTATGATGGTGCCACGGTCGTTGTCCTGGATGGCGCCTGCCAGAATCTCACTGGCCGAGGCCGACCCTTCGTCAATAAGCACCACGAGGGGCATGCGCTGATAGGTGCCATGGCCATCGCTGGCATAGACCATCTTGGGCGAACGGCGGCCCTCAGTATAGACAATGATGCGGTTACGTGGCAGGAACTCGTTGGCAATCTTTTGGGCTGCCTCCAAATAGCCACCCGTATTGCCACGCAGGTCGATGACGAGCTGCTGGAAACCGTCCATCGACAGGCGTGCCAGCGCAACGAGCATCTCGCGATAGGTATTCTCGCCGAAGTTCTTGATTTTCATGTAGCCCGTATCGTCGTTGAGCATGTAGACAGCGGCCACACTGGTCATTGGTATCTCGCCACGTGTCACGGTGAACTCACGCTGTTCCTTTTCTCCATATCTGAGCACGCCAAGCTTCACCTTCGTGCCACTGGGACCTTTCAGGCGCGACATGGCCAGTTCGTTGGTCAGCTCCTTGCCAGTAAAAACCGAGTCGTCGACCATCACGATCTTGTCGCCAGCCAGCAGACCGGCATCCTCAGCAGGCCCGTCTGCAATGACATTCTGCACACGCAGCGTGTCGTTGCGGATAATGAACTCGATGCCGACACCCGAGAACGAGCCACGCAGGTCGTCGTTGGCCGTCTGTGCCTCCTTGGCCGTCAGGTAGACAGAATGTGGATCCAGCTCGGAAAGTATCTGTGGAATGGCCTTCTCCACAACGTCGACCATGTTCACAGTGTCTACATACTGGTCGTCGAGGAGTTCCAGCAGGCTGTTCATCTTCTTCAGGCCTGGGGCTGTATTGATGCGCAGATAACCGCCAGCGTCGCGGACACTGGTACGTCCGCCAGCAATATGATTGGCATAGAACGTGCCGATGACCACGCCAAGCACCACGCTCAGCGCCAGCCATACAGGCATAAACCGGTTTTGTTTATTCTTGCTCACCCCTAATTAGATTTTACTATTTGACTATTTCACGATTTCACTATTTGGCTGCGCCGTACCTGCTGTTGAAGGGATAGCGGCAGTAAACTCTTCACTATTCACTTTTCACTCATCTCAAGCAGCACGACCTCGATGCCTGCTCGCTCCAAGAGGCGGATACCATCGTCAAGGCGATATTGCTCGCCATAGACAACGCGCTTGATACCAGCTTGAATGATGAGTTTGGCACACTCGATGCAGGGTGAAGCCGTGATGTAGATGGTGGCTCCGTCGCTGTTGTTGCCCGACCTTGCCAGCTTTGTAATGGCATTAGCCTCGGCATGCAGCACGTATGGCTTAGTGACACCTTGCTCGTCCTCGCAGATGTTCTCGAAGCCGCTGGGCGTACCATTATAGCCATCGCTGATGATCATCTTGTCTTTCACGACAAGGGCGCCCACCTGCCGTCGCTGGCAATAACTGTTCTCGGCCCAGATGCGAGCCATGCGCAAGTAGCGCTCATCCAGTTTACGCTGTTTTGAAGGCTCAGGCCCACCCAGGCCCTCCCCAAGGGAGGGGTGTTTGGTCACAAAACTATCTGAAAGCCCACCCAAGCCCTCCCCAAGGGAGGGGTGTTTGGTCACAAAACTATCTTGAGACTTATCCATTTTTGCTATATAATTGATAGAGATTTCCAAGCTATTTCCGAGCTTTTATCTATTTAGACATCCCTCCCTTTGGGAGGGCTTGGGTGGGCTTAATGGCTTGGGTGGGCCGAACATCTTGGGTGGGCCTTATCCCATCTCTTTTCATCAGTGCCTCGATGGTGGGCTCACTGCCACGGAAGCGCTTGTAGAGCGTCATCGGGTCCTCAGTGCCACCACGCGAGAGAATGTTATCACGGAAGCTCTGCGCCGTCTTGCGATTGAAGATGCCGTGGCGCTTGAACACTGCGAAAGCGTCGGCGTCGAGTACCTCCGCCCACTTGTAACTATAGTAGCCAGCAGCATAGCCGCCAGCAATGATATGCGAGAACTGCGTCGTCATGCAGGTGTCGGTGCGCTGTTTTCCGATGATGGCCCGCTTCCAAGCCTGTTTCTCGTAGGCAATGATGTCGTCAGTGAACTCGTCCTTGCGGGTGTAGTAGGCCATGTCGAGCAAGCCGAAGCTAACCTGACGCATGCATGCCGAAGCCGCCATGAAATTACGGCTACGCACGATACGGCGTATCAGCTCGTCGGGCAAGGGCTCACCCGTCTCGTAATGGGTTGCGAAAGTGCGCAGGAACGCTTTCTCCACGGCAAAGTTCTCCATGAACTGCGAAGGCAACTCCACAAAGTCCCACAACACGTTGGTACCGCTAAGACTCTCAAATCGTGTGTTTGCAAACATGCCATGCAGCGCGTGCCCGAACTCATGTAGGAAGGTCTCCACCTCACCAAGCGTCAGCAGTGCAGGCTTTTCAGGCGTCGGCTTCGTCAGGTTCATCACCACGCTGACGTGGGGACGGACGTTGACGAACGCAGTTCCACTGTTAGCTGTTCTAACGGGCTTCTTGTATTGTCCCTGATATTGGGTCATCCATGCCCCACCCTGCTTGCCTTTGCGCGGATGGAAGTCGGCATAGAAGACGGCGAGGAACGAGCCGTCCTCATCGAACACCTCGTAGGCTTTCACGTCGGGATGATAGACGGGAATCGCTTTGCTCTCCTTGAAGGTGATGCCATAGAGACGGTTAGCCAATCCGAAGACGCCATCGATAACCTTCTCCAGCTGGAAATAGGGCCGCAGCATCTCTGCATCAATATTAAACTTCTTCAGTTTCAGCTTGTGGGCGTAGAAAGCAGAGTCCCAGGCTTCGAGTGCCACGCCGTCCTTCGCAGCCACACGCTTCAGCTCAGCCAGCTCCTGCTCCGCTGTGGGGCGATAGGCATCGAGCAGGCTGTCGAGCAGGTGGTAGACACTACGCACATTACGAGCCATGCGGCGTTTCAACACGTAGTCAGCATACGTCCTGAAGCCTAACAGTTGGGCAATTTCGCGCCGCAGGTTAATGAGTCGACGGCAAATCTCGAGGTTGTTGTTTTCATTGTCGTGGATGCCCTCAGTGTTCTTCGCCATGTACATCTGGTGGCGAAGCTCACGCTGCGTGGAATAAGTAATGAAGGGCACATAGCTGGGACTGTCGAGGGTGAACACCCAGCCGTCGAGTTCTCGCGAACGGGCCTCCTGGGCAGCAGCGTCGATGGCCGTCTGCGGCAGGCCGCTGAGTTGTGCCTCATCAGTGATGTGCAGCGTGAAGGCCTTGTTCTCTTTCAGCAGGTTCTGCGAGAACTGCAGCCCCAGGATATTGGCCTCTTCTGTCAGCTGGCGCAGTTTCTCCTTGCCCGCTTCATCGAGCAGGGCACCACTACGCACGAAGCCGTCGTAGCAGTCGTCGAGCAGGCGCTTTTCCTCAGGGGTCAGACGGCGATGGTGGCGATGCACGTACTTCACCCGCTCAAAGAGGCGGGGGTTCAGCCGCATGTCGTTGGCATGTTGCGTGAGGATGGGGCTCATCTTCTGTGCCAGCGCCTCCATCTCGTCGTTGGTCTCTGCCGACATCAAATTGAAGAACACGGTCGACACGCGTTCCAACAGATCGTAGTAGCCCTCCTTGTCGTCGTCCTTGTTAATAATCGTGTTGTCGAAAGTTGGACGGGCAGGGTTGTTGATGATCTTGTCTAACTCCTCATTGTCGCGGCGGATGCCCTCCATAAACGCCTCCTCATAGTCCTCCATGCGGATGCGGTCGAAGGGCACCGTGTCGTGTGGTGTCTTGTAAGGATCGAAGAATGGGTTTATCCTCGTCGAAGGGGCTTCCACCCCCTGCTTTGCTTCATTCATATTGCCTTTGCTTCTTTTTCAGCCTGCAAAAGTACAAATAAAAATCGAGACCGCCACCTATTTATAAATAAATAACACTTTCGCGCACTTTGAGGAGTATAGGAGTAAGGAGTAAAGGAGTAAGGAGTAAAGGAGGTAAAGTAGAATACCTCTGCTGTTCTATGATCCTGCAAAAGGAGCGATTTGATTGGGGTAGGTCTATTCTACTTTACCTCCTTTACTCCTTACTCCTTTACTCCTTACTCCTTTACTCCTTACCAAATTGAGTAATAACACTTCACACCACCACGATACCCATCTGCTCGCAGAGCTTCAGGCTCAACTCCTTGAGTTTGAACTTCTGAATCTTGCCACTACCCGTCAGGGGGAACTCATCGACGAAGAAGACGTACTTCGGCGTCTTGTAGCGCGCAATCTTTCCCTTGCAGAAGTCGCGCACGTCCTCTGGTTCCATCGTTGCGCCAGGCTGCAGGATGATGAAGGCCCCCACCTCCTCGCCGTACTTCTTCGAAGGCACGGCAGCCACCTGCACATCCTTGATACCAGGCATCTGGTAAAGAAATTCCTCAATCTCACGTGGATAGACGTTCTCGCCACCACGGATAATCATGTCCTTGATGCGGCCAGTAATGCGATAGAATCCCTGTTCGTCCTTGATGCCCAGGTCGCCTGAATGCAGGAATCCGTTCTTGTCGATGACCTCGGCGGTGGCCTCTGGGTTCTTGTAGTAGCCCTTCATCACGTTGAAACCACGACAGCACATCTCGCCCTGAACACCCACTGGGCACTCCTCGCCCGTCTCCGGGTCGAGCACCTTTACCTCCACAAATGGGAAGTCGCGTCCCACGGTGGTGCAGCGCTGTTCGAATGTGTCGTTCAAGCATGTCTGCGTCATGCCTGGCGATGACTCTGTCAGTCCATAGACGCTCGTGATGGTCATAAACATCTTTTCCGACACGCGCTTCATCAGCTCTACTGGGCACAGGCTACCAGCCATGATGCCCGTGCGAAGGCACGACATGTCGAACATCGAGAACATCGGGTGGTCAAGCTCGGCGATGAACATCGTCGGCACGCCGTAGACGGCCGTACACCGCTCCTTATGAATAGAGGCGAGCACCACCAGCGGATCGAACTTCTCGACCATCACCTGGGTGCAGCCGTGCGTAAGGCAGTTCATCGTGGCCAGCACCACGCCAAAGCAGTGGAACAGCGGCACGCAGACGCAGAGTTTGTCGTTTTGGGTGAAGCCCATGTTCTCGCCAGTGAAGTAACCGTCGTTGGCAATGTTGAAGTGGGTCAGCATGACGCCCTTTGGGAAGCCCGTCGTGCCACTGGTGTACTGCATGTTCACCACGTCGTGGCACGTCACGCTGCGCTTGGCGGCGAGCAAGTCCTCATCGTCGATGTTGCGACCCAACAGCAGCAGTTCGGCCGTGTTGTACATGCCGCGATACTTCTCCATGCCGATGAACACGACGTTCTTCAGATAGGGGAAGCGCTCGCTGCTCAGGTGGCCACGCTCGCTATTGCGCAGCTCAGGCAGCATCTTGTAGGTCATATCCACATAGTCGCACTCCCACGTGCCGTCGGTGATGCACAGTGTGTGCATGTCGGAGTCCTTGCAAAGATACTCCAGCTCGGCCTGCTTGTAATTGGTGTTCACTGTGACCAGCACGGCGCCAATCTTGGCCGTGGCATAGAGGAACGTCAGCCAGTCGGGCACGTTCGTGGCCCAGATGCCCACGTTCGACCCGCGTTTGACGCCGATGGCCAGCAGGCCTTTGGCCAAGTTGTCAACACGCTCGTTGAACTGCCACCACGTGAAGCGCAGGTCACGGTCGCTGTATACAATATATTCTTTGTCGGGTGTCGTTTCGGCCCAGTGCTCGAGCCAACCGCCCAGTGTGCGTGTACTCAGTTCATACCCTTCGCCATGAGTCTCAGCGGGATAAGTTCTCTTTTCCATTCTTCTGTCGTTTTTGTGAATTCGGGTTCTGTAGGTTGCGATGCCTTCGCAACAACTCAAAACGGAATATAGACCAAGGCAAGGATTCTGGCCGACTTCCCAGGCACGCCATGGACATGGTGCTTCACGATGGAGTCGTAGTAGATGCTGTCACCGGCTTCCAGAAGGTAGCACTCCTTGCCGTACTTCACCTCCACCTCGCCGTTCATCACGTAGATGAACTCCTCGCCCTCATGGGCCGACAGCTGGTAGTCCTGGTCGCCGCTGGGCTGAATGTCGATAATGAAAGGCTCCATGTGACGCCCAGCCTTCTCGCGTGCCAACGGGTGATACTCCATGTGTTTACGGGCATCGACAGTGTCGTTCGAGAAGCTGATGCCACTGACGTGTGACGCTGCACGGCTCACAACGGGCCCCAGCTCATCGTTGTCGTCCATGAACGTGCCTAACCGCACGCCCAGGGCACGGGCAATCTTAATCAACGGACCTAACGACGGCAGGTACTCGTCCTGCTCAATGGAAGTCACCTGCTCTATCGACAAGCCACTACGCTCCGACAATTCTTCTAACGACATGTTCTTGGATTCGCGGATTCCCTTAATCTTGAATCCTACAATGCTGTGTTCTGCCATAAAACAATCTTTCTATTCTTACAGTTGATGATGAAATTCGGCTGCAAAGTTACAAATTATTATTCAATCGGCACGTACTTTTTATAAACATTAACGTTTTTCATATTGACACAGCCCGCCAACACGCCACAAATCAGCCTACAGATGACAGAAAAGTCACTTTTTACAGCCTTTTTTTGGTGGAACCGGAAAAAAGCATTACCTTTGCAGCCTACTAACCAACAAGGAAACAGTATGAACCAGAACAAGCACGACATGAGCCGACGAGAGTTCCTCCGTCGCATGGGCATCGGTGCAGGCTCGGCAATGGCACTGATGGCCATGGAGCCCCTTGGGCTATTGGCAAAGACAGGGACGCCACGCACACCCGACAGCCCACAGCCGCTCGGCGATGCCACAAAGATGACCTATCGCGTACAGCACGGCACGGGCGAGCAAATATCACTGTTAGGCTTCGGCATGATGCGCCTGCCCGACAGCCAGGAGGAGGTGAACCGCCTGGTCGACTATGCCATTGCCCACGGTGTGAACTACTTCGACACGTCGCCCATGTACAAGGGCGGCACCAACGAGGCAGCCACTGGCGAGGCCCTGAGCCGTCACCCGCGCGACAAATACTATGTGGCCACGAAGATGTCGAACTACGACCGCCGTCTGTGGGAACTCGACGAGGCCAAGAAGATGTACGAGAAGTCGTTCGTCGACCTACGCGTCGACCACATCGACTACTACCTGTTGCATGGCATTGGCGGTGGTGGCGTACAGCAGCTACACGAGCGCTTCATCGACAATGGGCTGCTCGACTTCCTGCTCAGCGAGCGTGAGGCAGGACGCATCCGCCACCTCGGCTTCTCCTATCACGGCGACGTCAGCGCCTTCGACTGGCTCGTCGACCGCAACGACGACTACCACTGGGACTTCGCTCAAATACAGATGAACTTTCTCGACTGGCGCCATGCCTCAATAAGCAAGAAGCGACGCGTCGATGCCGACGCCGAGTACCTCTACAACAAGCTCGAGAAAGCAGGCATCCAGTGCGTCATCATGGAGCCACTGCGTGGCGGTGCCTTAGGACGCATCGACGAGGAACTGGCTGCCCAGCTACACGAACGGCGCCCTGACGACAGCCCTGCGGCTTGGGCATTCCGGTGGGTGGGCTCCTATCCAAACGTACTGACGGCACTCAGCGGTATGAACCGCATGGAACATCTGGAGGAGAACGTGCGCACCTTCTCCCCACTCGACCCCTGCACGGAGGCCGAGAAGACGCTCCTTGCAGGCATCGCCGACGTCATCGCGGGCTTCCCAACCATCCCCTGCACCACCTGCAGCTACTGCATGCCCTGTCCATTCGGCGTCGATATTCCTGGAAACTTCGCCTACTACAACGAGGCGGTCGCACAGCACGTCCTGCCACTGCCTGAGAAGCAGGACGCCGACTACATCGAGCGAAAGCAGCAATTCGCGGCAGGCCTCCGCTCAGCCCTACCCGACGAGGCCAAATGGGCCACGGCATGCGCCGACTGCGAGGTGTGTCTCTCGAAGTGTCCACAACAGATACGAATCCCCAACCAGATGGCACGCATCGTGGAGACCCTGCGATGAAGCTCCATCTCCAATGTATTCGGGTACAAAGGTTGGTTCTCAGTTCACATTCGTCAGTTTTATGCCTACCGAGACCTGTTTAAACAGAAAAATATCCTGCACTTCCTACACTTCCTGCACCTAAATTTGGGTGTGGGAAGTGTAGGAAGTGCAGGATTTTTTTTGTTTACTCAAATACTTCTTGTCTTATCTGTACCCACTTTTCACTCCATTCACGACTCCCGAGAATCAGTTCGCAATTCCCGAGAATCAGTGCGCAATTCCCGAGAATCAGTGCGCAATTCCCGAGAATCAATGCAGGAGTTAGATTTCTCGGAGTAGAGTCACCGGAGAAATGGACGGATGGATGACAAAGCATAATATCGGCTATAGGATGGCAAGTTGATAACCGTACAGGTCGAAACTTTTCTACGAAAAACGATTAGAAGAACAGTCCCTAGTGGTCAGAGTTGACACATCTAGTCGCAGCCGAGCTCTTCTCCGATTAATACAAGTGAAATAGGCATCCACTATTTACTACCTTCAGTTCTACCCCTTGTTTCTGACAGAGTTTCTCAAATCTTTGATGTTTTAAGCTGGCCTTGGGAATATGTTGTGTAACGGCAATAGCTACTTTTCTGCGAACAATCCCCACATTGACATTCTGAATTGTAGAGAGTAGTTGTTCGTATGCAGAATCAACATCAATTTCCTTTAACTCAATGTAGAAGGCATCAGCCGTTTCTTTTCCTATTTCTAGATAGTCACACTTCCGCTCATTTGTTTCAGAAACTGTATACAATTCACCATCAACTTTTATCTCGTAATATAATTTCTTATCAGGGTTGAGCAGTGTTATCTTACTTTTCTTTTCTTTCAGCACCATCATCGCATCACGCCTTTCACGGATGATATTTGCGGGTATATCTCTCATAGTTGTAGTAGTTGGTTGAATACACTCGATATGTTATCCGAAGCAGTATCAAGTTCTGAAGGAGAAATCAGTTTCAGTTCATCGTCTTTGAGACTATGAATAGTTCCATTATTTATAGCAAATGCAGCCACGTCGTCATATCTAATAGCACGATTGCCACCAATAATCTTCTCAACTTTTGCACGCTTTTCTGGTGATTCTTCGATGATGTCACCAGCTTGAATCAGGTTGTTAAAGGCTGACATGATATAGGGACTATGAGTAGCAATGAAGAGCGAATGTTTCCTTTCTCTATTCAGAAGGTCAGCAAACCAATTCACCAAGTCGTGCTGTGTTTCGGGGAAAAGATTTTCCTCAGGCTCCTCCATGTAGATATCGCTATGGTCGTATTTTGTAAAACTATCAACTATTTCATTCAAGTCTTTGGATGCAATTGCTATTCTATTACCATCAACATAAATATATTCCCCACTAGGATGATTGTTTTTTAATTGAAATAATAGATTTGTGGTTACATCTTGATCCTTGACACTTTGCATATCCATTTTGAAAATGCCATTTGTGACGTAATAAGCATACACACAAAGAGGTATAAGCGACTGAAGGCCACTAGAAACATTCTGCAGTTTAATTTTTTTTCCATCTGTTAGTCTGATGAAATCTGTTTCTTTATTTATGTCAAATTCATAGTTTACGCCGGTATTGAGAATAGATAGGCCTTTTGATGAATCCATACTTTTTTGGGCATTTAGCCATTCTTTCAAAAAATATCGGATATTATTGTTTGGTAAGTTAATGTCAAACCAATTAGGAACGACAGATAATACATTCCTTTCTGCTACTACATATGCTATTTTGTTGCGTTTATAATTCCAACGTCCTTCTTTCCATTCAAAGTCATACGTATTGGTTCTGAATGAGAATGAAAATTTCATTACATCGCTCTCATATGAAAAAAAAGAATCTTCGTTAAAATAGCCTTGCAAGTTATGAAAAGTGATTAGGCGATGGTCTAACGTTTCTCTAGCAAGGAAGGGACTTTCAGATTGGTTTAATTCAATTGCTTTTTCTGTCCAAGCACAAAAACTAGCAATTTTTAGAATACAACTTTTCCCCGTACTTTGTGGACCAATTAATAAATTGATTTTGTTTAATTGAATTTCAATATTTTTCAGTGGCCCAATGTTATTAATTAATAAATACTTCATTTTAGAAAATAATATTAATACGTAGAAAACAAATTGCCAAACTCGCTATTATAGTTTACATTTTTGTAATTAAGATAATGCTTGGAACACCAGTCAATTGCAATCTCATCTCCACATTTGGCTGCTCCAATCCATAAATATTTTTCCTGTTCTGTCAGAATGAAATCATTTTGTGCAGAATAGCATAACGCATATGCTGAAAGGGAATTCCCTACAAGAAGCATCAATCCTTCATCGGAAACTTTTCCGTTATAAATATCAGATATTGAAAAGTTATCTACTGATAGATATTGATTGATTGCTTTTATTCTATACCTTATAGACATTTCAAAATTTGAATTGTTATTATATGCATCAGCCATCAATTCATAGTCTAAACCTGAGATATGTTTACCACCTATTTGTTGACAAGCAATATATTTCTCTCTATATGCTATTTCAGATGAATAGTCCTTTTTCCTTCCACACGCATTAGCAGCTATCCCATAAATCGATGATTTTTCCCATGCTTCTGCTTCTGCAAAAACAGCACCATTTTCCCATTCAGAAACATAATCTAATGCTTGATCGTATTGACCAACATGAATACATGAAGCTATTAGACGAAAAAATCCTATGGAGTTTAGCCCAGGATATTCTCTTAATTGGCCATATGCGTTTAATGAGGCAAAATAAGATCCATTCGTGAAAAATGAATCTGCTTCTTTCTCAAGCTTATCAATCTCTTGTTCTGATAAAGTTTTTATTTTGTAGTTGTTAATAATAAGCTTATTCCCCTCAATTGTTACAGGTCCTAATGCTTGTATAGCTGTCTGTCCCAACAATAACGGAGCGTTTTGTCCTGCAATTACTGTTGCCTTAATATTCTTGATATGTAACCCAGATATCTCTATGTCCCGCAAATTGATGACAACGTGATCAACAATGGTGCCATCCGCTGTTTGTGACTTACCTTTACCAACAATATCCTCCTTTTTTATATAGTCATTCTCATAAAGATAGCTAGCCATAGTCATAGAAAGGCTGACAGCGGCTGCCCCCGTATCAAATATCATTTTCATCCTTGCGCCATTTACTGTACAAGATATTTTATAAACCCCACCTTCTTTTTCCATTTGAATGACTTTTTGTGCTCTTGTACATAATGACAAAAGTATTAAAGCGTTCAGAAAGAATAATTTTTTTATCATAGATTTTTATGTTTATTTCAATAACTTGGTGCAAAGATAGTGAAAATCTGGTAGATTAGCAAACTTTTTAGAACAAAAAATGAAATAATTTGAAGAAAAAGGCTTAATAAAGTAAAGTCTAACGTGTGTCTAAGAAAAATGATTGGCAGCGCTCGAGCTCTGCTCGCTTGCTACCGCAGGGACGCAAGAAGGTTTAGCTCGACGGCCGAAGGGAAAGTCAACCGTCCCCAGTGATCCAGAGCTTTCACAAATCCTGATTCTCACACAGAGACGCAGAGAACATTGAGTGCCCGCAGATTCTGATTCTCACACAGAGACACAGAGAACACAGAGCTTTCGCAGAGTTAGGCTTGATTTTCGGTAACAAATGGAGTGTAAGGAGGTGGCCAAAAGCCGCTATTCTCTGACTTCTCCGCTACTGCCGTATACTGAATCTGCGAAACCTCAGTGTTCTCTGTGTCTCTGTGTGAGAATCAGAATCTGCGAAACCTCTGTGTTCTCTGTGTCTCTGTGTGAGAAAAGATGATCACCGGGGACTCTTGCGATCATTTTCGGATAGTGAATAATCGAGACGGTTCTTGCGTCCCCGTTGATCAGAAACAGCGAAGAATGTTACTTTTTTGATAGCTTTCTCGTTGCTCTATAGTGGTATTGAAAATGAAGTTATGTTCGTGGCGCTACAAACATAGGTTCGTAGGGCGAAGAACATAGGTTCGTAGGCCAACGAACCCTAACTTCATTTTTACATGAACTTTAGTGAAGAATCAGAGCAGGAAGAACAGGGAGACGCCGACGACCGAGATCACTGCGCCGAGGACGGCACGAACGGTGATGGGCTGATGGAAGAGCCACTTTGAGGGCAAGAGGATGATGATGGGCGTGGTGGCCATCAGTGTGCTGGCGATGCCGGCTGCCGTGTACTGAACGGCCATGAGCGAGAATCCCACACCGATGAACGGCCCTGTGAACACGGTGACGAGCATGGCGCCCAAGCCTTTGTGGTCGTGAAGGCTGTCGCGCATGCGATGGGCCTCACCACTGACGATGAGCCAGGCCGCGAAGCAGGCCACACCCGCCAGACAGCGTATCATGTTTGAGGCAAAAGGCAGATAATTGGCCACATCAGGTAATATACCAACAGGTACATCATTGTTATAACTATCGAGGCCAATCTTGCTAAGCACCAATCCTAAACCTTGCCCCAACGCAGCACCCACACCCAGCACAATGCCCTTCAAGGGCAGACTTACCGAGACATGCTTCTGCTCGTCGCGCCCCATGACGGAGATGGCAATGCCCGCCAACGTGACGACCATCGCCACCAGAGCCGACCACGAGAGTGTCTGCCCAATCATCACCCATGCTGCCAGGGCGGCGAACATGGGAGCAAGCGTCATCAGCAGCTGTCCCATACGTGAGCCAACGGCGAGGTAACAGTTGAAAAGGCACCAGTCGCCAAAGAAATAGCCGACGACGCCCGACAACAACAGCCACGACCACGTTGACGTGCCGGCATAGACGGGGTAAGGCTGGCCGAGCGTCAGCCACATAAGCAGTGCCGACAGTACGAACGCACACCCCAGACGCCAGACGTTGACAACAAAGACGCCGAGGTGGCGCGTACCCACCTCGGCAGCCAGGGCTGACATGGTCCACGATACGGCAACGCCCAGAGATATGATTTCACCGATATAGGACATGAGAGAAAGTTAGGAGGGTGGAGTTAGGGGGAGTTAAGGGGAGTTAGGGGGAGTTAGGGGACGATAGAATTAAGGGAGGTAAGGGACAATAGAGTTGTTCCCATCATTTGATAGTTGGGGGCAAGAACTATTGTGTCCCCCTCGGGGGAAGAGGGGGCTTTTTTAGTGTTTCTTCCACTGCGGAGCATGCCGCTCCTGCAACTCACGGGCGATGTCCTCGATACGGAGGCCCTTGCTGGTGAGCAGGACGATGAGGTGGTAGAACATGTCGGAGCACTCGTAGATGAGCCGCTCATTGGTACCATTGGTAGCCTCGATGACGGCCTCCAAAGCCTCCTCGCCCACCTTCTGGGCAATGCGGTTCAGGCCATCGCGGAAGAGACTTGTGGTATAGCTGCCCTCAGGCATCTCTTCGTGTCGGCGTTCAATAAAATCCTGAAGCTCAGTAAGGAACTGCAACGGTGAAGCTACATTTGTTTCACCCCAGCAGGTATCAGTGCCAGTGTGGCAGACGGGTCCGACGGGCGTGGCTTTCACGAGCAGTGCATCGCCGTCACAGTCGACAGCCATGCTCTTCAGATGGAGCAGATTGCCAGAGGTCTCACCCTTCGTCCACAGCTGCTGACGGCTGCGACTGAAGAAGGTGACCAGGCCGGTGGCAAGTGTCTTGTCGTAGGCCTCACGGTTCATATAGCCTAACATGAGTACGCGGCCCGTACGGTCGTCCTGTACGATGGCGGGAACGAGGCCGCCCATTTTCTCAAAGTCGATTTCTTTCATAGGAGTTTCGGTGTAAAAGTAGTTGGGGAAGTAAAGTAGATTACAGTCGGACATTGATACCATCGTCGCGGAGGAACTGCTTCAGCTGCGGGATGGGTATCTCGCCGAAATGGAAGACGCTGGCAGCCAGCGCAGCATCGGCATGGCCAACCGTAAAGGCATCGCGGAAATGCGCCATCGTGCCTGCGCCGCCACTGGCAATAATGGGGATGGTGAGCTGCTCGGCCAGCACGGCAAGGGCATCGTTGGCAAAGCCCTGCTTCGTGCCGTCGTGGTTCATGCTGGTGAAGAGAATCTCGCCGGCTCCACGCTCCTGCACCTCACGAGCCCAGTCGAACAGCAGGTGGTCGGTGCGCTCACGACCGCCCTTCACGTAGCAGTACCACTGTTGGGCGTCCTCCAGACGGGCATCTATGGCACAAACGCACACCTGCGAGCCATACTTGTTGGCAATCTCGGTGATGAGCTGCGGACGGCGCAAGGCAGCACTATTGACGCTCACCTTGTCGGCACCGGCATCGAGCAGTCGCGACACGTCGTCGAGTTCGTTGATGCCTCCGCCCACGGTAAAGGGGATATTGATTTCGGCAGCTACACGGCGCACCATGTCGGTGAACGTCTTGCGCCCCTCGTGCGAGGCGGTGATGTCGAGATATACCAGCTCGTCGGCACCCGCCTGGCTATAAGCCTTGCCAAGCTCCACGGGGTCGCCAGCCTGCCGAAGGCTGACAAAGCAGGTGCCCTTCACGGTGGTGCCGTCCTTCACGTCAAGACAAGGTATGATGCGTTTCGTTATTCCCATATTTCCATTATTCATCTTTCATTTTTCATCTTTCATCTTTCATTTTTCATTTTCACCGTAATTCTTCCCTCATAAAAGGCCTTGCCAAAGACCACGGCAGGGATGCCTGCCTCGTCGAGACGCAACAGATCGTCGTCGCACGAGACGCCGCCACTGGCGATGAGGTGCAGATCAGGGAAGGCAGCCATGATCTGACGGTAAAGCGCAATGGAAGGGCCTGCGAGCGTGCCGTCCTTGGCGATGTCGGTGCAGAGCACGCGGCGGATACCCAAGGCGTGATAGTGGCGTATGAAGTCGAACACATCGGTGTCGCTGTCCTCCAGCCAGCCGTTGATGCTCAGCCGACCGTCGCGCACATCAGCGCCAAGAATAATGCGGTCGGCGCCGTAGGTGGCTATCCACTGCTCCATGAGCTGCGGATGGGTGACGGCCACCGAGCCGATGGTTACCATGGCCGCCCCACAGTCGAAAGCTTGCCGCAGGTCGTCGTCACTCTTGATGCCACCACCAAAATCCACCACCAACGAGGTGACCTCAGTGATGGCACGCAGCGTCGCCGTGTTGACCACATGCTTCGACTTTGCGCCATCGAGGTCGACGACGTGGAGCCGCCTAAAGCCCAGACGCTCGAAGTTCTTCGCCACCTCGACGGGGCTACTGCTGTAGACGGTCTTTTGTCCGTAGTCGCCCTTCGTGAGGCGCACGCACTGACCGTCGATGATGTCTATTGCAGGTATCAGTTCACAGTTCATAGTTCACAGTTCAAGGAAGTTACGGAGAATGCGCTCGCCCACGCCCCCACTCTTCTCTGGGTGGAACTGTGTGGCGAAGAAGTTGTCCTTATGGAGGGCAGCGCTGTAGTCGATGATATGGTGGGTCGTGGCAATCGTGTCACGGCACAACGGACAGTAGTAGCTATGCACGAAGTAGACGTATGGCTCGCTGAGCCCCTCGAAGAGCGATGAGCCGACTGACGACAGCAGGTTCCACCCCATCGCGGGCACTTTGTCCTCGTGACGCTGCGGCTGGAAACGACGCACGTCGGTGTCGAAGACGCCGAGGCAGTCGGTGTCGCCCTCCTCAGAATGGCTGCAGAGCAGCTGCTGCCCCACGCAGATGCCCAACACGGGTTGCGTCAAGCTGCGAATGACGGTGTCAAGGCCATGTGCACGCAAGTAGCTCATGGCACTGGCGGCTTCACCCTGGCCAGGGAAAACGACACGCTCAGCCTGCCGCAACTGATCGGCATCGTCGGTCAGCACAGCCTCAACGCCCAGACGATGCAGAGCGTTCATCACTGAGCAGATGTTTCCAGCGTTATATTTTACAACGGCTATTGGCATTGAGAGTTGAGAATTGAGAGTTGAGAATTGAGAGTTGAGAATTGAGAGTTGAGAATTGAGAATTGATCTAACTTCCGCTTGTTGTGTGGGCGGCATATTTGCCGCCATCTCCCCACTCTTCAAGCGCCTTTATCAGCTCCTCGTTCTCTTCTGGCATTCCGACCGTGATGCGCAAGCAGTTCTGGCACAAGGCCACGCGGCTGCGGTTACGCACGATGATGCCCTCGCCAACCAGATACTCGTACACGCTCTGTGCATCGTCGACGCGCACCAGAAAGAAGTTAGCGTCAGTGGGGAACACTATCTGGCAGAACGGCAGGCGCTCCACTGCTTCCATCAGCTTAGGGCGCTGCTCCAAGAGCACGCTGGTCCAGTTTTCCGTCTGCGTCATGTCACTCAGATGGTGCAGGGCATACTCCTGTGTCAGCTGGTTGACATTATAGGGATATTTCACCTTATTGAAAAGACTAATAATCGCCTCACTGGCGAAAGCCATACCCAGACGCACGCCTGCCGACGCCCACGCCTTGCTGAAGGTGCTGAGCACCACAAGGTTGGGAAACTCGTCCAGACGATAGCGGAACGAGCGCTGCACCGAGAACTCAGCGTAGGCCTCATCGACGACAACGATGCCCTGAAACTGCCGCAGCACCTTCTCCATCTCAGCAGCGTCAAGGTTGTTGCCCGTAGGGTTGTTAGGGCTGCAGAGCCACACCAGCTTCGTCCGCTCATCGCAGGCGCTCAGCAACGCTTCCGCCGACAGCTGAAAATCAGCATCGAGCAGCACTGGGCGATAGGCCACGTCGTTGATGCCAGCACACACCTTATACATGCCGTAGGTGGGCTCGATGGCCACCACATTGTCAACACGTGGCTCCGCAAAACAGCGGTAGAGCAAATCGATGGCCTCGTCACTGCCGTTACCCAGAAAAATCTGCGACGGTGCGACACCCTTCACCCTGCCGATGACCTCTTTCAGCTCTTGCTGCAAAGGGTCGGGATAGCGGTTATACGGATTGTTGTACGGACTCTCGTTAGCATCGAGAAACACGCGGGCCTGCCGTCCGCTATACTCGTTGCGGGCACTGCTGTAGGGAGCCAGCGTCCTGATGTTCGGTCTTGTCAGCTCGTCAAGTGGTTTCATTGGGTGAGGGAGGAGTTAGGAGGTAGGAGTTTGGAGTTAGTTGTTAGGAGTTTGGAGGGAGGAGGGAGGAGTTATTCAATGCTTTGCATTCTTAGCGTCATGGCATGACGATGGGCCTGCAACTGCTCGGCGTCGGCCATCAGCTCGACGGTACGACCGATGCTGCGGATGCCTTCGGCGGTAAGCTGTTGGAAAGTCACCTTCCGACAAAAGCTGTCGAGGTTCACGCCGCTATAAGCACGGGCGTAGCCGTGAGTGGGCAGCGTGTGATTTGTGCCGCTGGCATAGTCACCAGCACTCTCACAGGCGTATGGCCCCAGGAACACGCTGCCGGCATTGACCACCAGCGCCGCCAACTGCTCATAGTCGGCGGTCTGGATAATCAGATGTTCGGGCGCATAGCGGTTAGCCAGTGCCATGGCCTCCTGCGTATCGCGTACCAGTACGAAGCGGCTGTTATCCAAGGCGTCGGCGGCAAAAGCCTCGCGCGGCAGCTGCCGCAGCTGCTCGTCGACGGCCTGTTCCACATCGTGGAGCATCGTCTCGCTGGTGGTAATCATCAGCACCTGCGAGTCGCTGCCATGCTCTGCCTGCGACAGCAGGTCGGCAGCAACAAAAGCGGCATTGGCATGCTCATCGGCGACGACGCACACCTCGCTGGGACCGGCAGGCATGTCGATGGCCACACCTTCCTGACTGACGGCCTGCTTGGCTGCCATGACGTAGCGGTTGCCAGGGCCGAAAATCTTATAGACCTGAGGGATGGTGGCCGTGCCATAGGCCATGGCGCCAATGGCCTGTACGCCACCCGCCTTGAAAATACGGCTCACGCCAGCCACCTGCGCAGCATAGAGGATGGCAGGATGGACATGCCCCTCGCGGTTCGGCGGCGTGCAGAGGACTATCTCCTTGCAGCCAGCCAACCGTGCAGGCGTCGCCAGCATCAGCACGGTGCTGAACAGCGGTGCCGTACCGCCAGGGACGTAAAGCCCCACCCGTTCGATGGGCACGCTGCGCTGCCAGCACGTCACGCCAGGACACGTCTCCACCTTCGGCAGCTCGTGGCGCTGGGCGTCGTGGAACGTGCGGATGTTTTGATAAGCCTGACGGATGGCACCCTTCAGCTCATCGCTGAGGGCAGCCACAGCGGCGCTCATCTCGTCATCGCTCACCTGCAGCTCTGACAGCGCCACGTGGTCAAACATTTCCTCGTAGGCTTTCACGGCTGCGTCACCCTCCGTCTTGACACGCTGCAGCACCTGACGTACCACATCGTTCAGTGCCTCAAGGTCTACTGCTGGGCGGGCAACAAGCTCCCTGACGTCCTCTTCCGAGGGATACTTTACTATCTTCATACGCGAATAATCTGTTTACGCAAGAATTCTCAATTCTCAAATCTCAAATCACAATATCATCTTCTCAATCGGCGTCACCAGGATGCCCTGGGCACCCATCTCTTTCAGCCGACCGATAATCTCCCAAAAGCGCTTCTCATCGAGCACCGTATGCACACAGCACCACTCGCTGTCGGCCAAGGGAATCACCGTGGGACTCTTCAGGCCTGGCAGCACGCTGAGCACGTCGTCCAGACAGGCACGTGGCACGTTCATGCGGATGTACTTCTTATCTTCAGCATTTCGTACGGCCTGAAAGCGGAACAGCATCTGCTGCAGGATGGCCTGCTTCTCGTCAGAGAGCTGTGGACAAGCGATGAGCAGCGCCTCACTGTGCATCACCACCTCCACCTCGCGCAGGTTGTTGCTCACCAGCGTCGAGCCACTGCTCACAATATCGAAGATAGCATCTGAAAGGCCAATGCCTGGCGATATCTCCACACTGCCCGCAATACGGTGAATGTCGGCAACGACATTGTTCTCCTGAAGATAACGCTCCAGGATGACGGGGTACGACGTGGCAATCTTCTTACCTTGGAACCAGCCGATGCCCGTATACGCCACGTCCTTAGGCACTGCCAACGACAGTCGACAGCGGCTGAAGCCCATGCGCATGACGATGTCGGCCGGCTGCTGTTGTTCAACAAACTCGTTCTCTCCAACAATGCCGATGTCGGCAATGCCAGTGGCCACGCTCTGAGGAATGTCGTCGTCGCGCAAGAAGAGCACCTCCAACGGGAAGTTCTCGGCCTGCATCAGCAGCGTGCGCTTGTTACTACCTATTTTAATATCGGCCTCAGCCAGCATCTCCATCGTCTGCTCGTGAAGCCTTCCTTTCGATTGTATTGCTATTCTTAAACTCATAATTCTCAATTCACAATTCTCAATTCACAATTCACAATGCTCAAACCTCATAGCATCCCCTTCGTCGAAGGCAACTCATAGTGGTAGATGTCGCGCCGCACCGCCATTTTCAGGCTCCTTGCAAATGCCTTGAAGACAGCCTCGATCTTGTGGTGCTCGTTGTCGCCATCGGCCTGCACGAAAAGGTTCATCTGCGCCGCGTCGCTCAGGCTCTTGAAAAAGTGCATGAACAGCTCCGTAGGCACGTCGCCGATGCGCTCGCGATGGAACGTCACATGCCAGTTCAGCCACGGCCGACCGCCAAAATCGAGGGCCACTGTCGCCAGACAGTCGTCCATGGGCAACGTGTAACCATAACGCTCGATGCCACGCTTCGAGCCCAGCGCCTGCAGCAGGCAGTTGCCAAGGGCCAGCGCCGTGTCCTCCACGGTGTGATGCTCGTCGACGTGCAGGTCGCCCTTCGCATGCACCGTCAGGTCGATGCCTCCGTGACGCCCTATCTGGTCGAGCATGTGGTCCAGGAAGCCCAGGCCCGTCGCGATGTCCGTCGTGCCATTGCCATCGAGTGCCACGCGCACCAGCACGTCCGTCTCGTGCGTCACTCGATAGACCTCGGCCGTACGCTCCTCGCCAATGAGCAGCTCTGCGACCTTGTCCCATGTCATGCTGTAATCGTCAAGAATCAGCGCACGGCAACCCATGTTACGCGCCAGCTGTGCATCGCTCTCACGGTCGCCAATGACGTAGCTGCCAGCAATGTCGTAGCGCTCGTCCTGCAGGTAAGGCAGCACCATGCCGATGCCTGGCTTACGCGTAGGGGCGTTATCCTCAGGGAAATGGCGGTCGATGAGTTGGGCACTGAACACGATGCCTTGACTCTCAAGTGCCTGCACCACGACGTTATGCACAGGCCAGAATGTCTCCTCAGGGAACGACGGTGTGCCCAGCCCGTCCTGGTTCGTCACCATGACGAGCTCGAAGTCGGTCTTCTCGCATATCAGTCCCAGATTACGAAACACGCCTTCCTTGAAACGAAGTTTGTCGAATGAATCCACCTGCTCATCAGCCGGCTCCTCTATCAAGGTGCCGTCGCGGTCGATGAACAATACGCGTCGTTTTACCACTTTCATGCTTTCTGCCATTTAGTTCCTTGTTGATAAATCCTGAAATCGGCTGCAAAGTTACAAATAATTTCTCAAAACAACAAGAAATCATCGATTTTATTTTCCAAAACGCATTTCCACATGCAATCCGAAACCGTTTCAACATGCCGATTTGCATTTGGCACTCAAGACAAATCCATCACTTCGAACGTCGGGAAGTGACGGTTCGAGGGTCAGGAAGTGACGGATCGAGGGTCGGGAAGTGACGGTTCGAGGGTCAGGAAGTGGTAGTTTGAGAGTTAGGAAGTAAGTTTTCGTTTCCATCAACTTTTTGAGCAATTTTTCGTATTAACCTCACTTACTCCCTTTTTCTTCGGAAAACCCTTTATACAAAGGGGTTTCCAGAGGGGAGGTATGTCACTTACACCTCCCTTATACCTCCCTTATACCTCCCTTATACCTCCCTTACCATCTACTTTTCGAGCTAACGACCAATTGCGTATAAACAGCTTGTGGTGCTTGACATAAAACTGTTTTCGGAGGGAGGTTCAAGGGAGGTGTTAGGGAGGTATGAGTGACACACCTCCCCTCTGAAAGTGCCTTTATACAAAGGCTTTTTCAGCGATTTAGGGAGTAAGTGAGATTAAAACGAAAAATCGTCCAAATCGCGCAAACGAAGTGAAAGCCGGAGGCATAAACCCGATCGATCGTTAGCAATTCTCTAATGTTTTTGTGCATTTTCTTGCATAGGTGCGAAAAAGTTGTTACCTTTGCGGGCAGAAATGAAAAAGCAATACATTGAAAGATGAAGAGAATACTGTTCTGCGCATACCTGTGCATGATGGGCCTGCAACTGTGGGCCACGCCCGTCGATGACCTGCTTGAACGTATTGACCGCGGCGCTTCGAAAAAATTCAAGATTGAGCTGAAGAAGAACGACGACCGCGACTTCTTCGAACTCGACCAGGCGGGCAACCGCGTGGTGGTTCGCGGCAACACGTGGGTGAACGTTGCATCGGGCATCAACTGGTACCTGAAGTATTATGCAGGCATCCACCTGACATGGAACCAGATGAAGGCCACGCTGCCGGCCACGCTGCCACGCGTGCCACAAAAGGAGTACCACGAGACTAGCATGACGCTGCGCTATGCCTTCAACTACTGCACGTTCTCCTACTCGATGGCTTTCTGGGACTGGCAGCGCTGGGAGCAGGAGATCGACTGGCTGGCGCTGCACGGCGTGAACCTGCCACTGGCCATCGTTGGTGAGGAGTGCGTCTGGCGTAACATGCTGCTGAAACTGGGCTACACCGAGGAAGAGGTGGGGCGGTTCATTGCCGGACCAGCTTTCCTCGCCTGGTGGGAGATGAACAACCTCGAGGGCTGGGGCGGTCCGCTGCCGCTATCGTGGTACACCCGTCAGGAGCAGCTGCAGAAGCGCATTCTCAGTCGCATGAAAGAGCTGGGCATGCACCCAGTGTTGCCTGGCTACTGCGGCATGGTGCCCCACGATGCCAAGGAGCGCTTAGGACTGAATGTCAGCGACGCGGGCCTGTGGAACGGCTTCCAGCGCCCTGCCAACCTGCTGCCTACCGACCCACGCTTCGACGAGATTGCGACGCGCTACTACGACGAACTGACACGTCTCTTCGGGCGTGCTGATTACTATTCGATGGATCCGTTCCACGAGAGTGCCGACGATGCCACCATTGACTACGGCGAGGCGGGCCGCAAGCTGATGGCCGCCATGAAGCGCGTCAACCCGAGGGCCACATGGGTGGTGCAGGGCTGGACGGAGAACCCACGCCCAGCAATGATGGACGCCCTCAAGCCTGGCGACCTGCTCATCCTTGACCTCTTCTCGGAGTGCCGTCCCATGTTTGGCGCGCCCAGCATCTGGAAGCGCGAGGAGGGCTACGGCCAGCATCGTTGGCTGTTCTGCCTCCTTCAGAACTTCGGTGCCAACGTCGGCCTCCACGGCCGCATGGACCAACTGCTGGATAATTACTATTCAACGGAGAACGGAGAGCGGAAAACGGAGAAAGGAGAAAGGAGAACTGAGAAGTATGATTACACTCAGGGCGACGATCCCGCCAACAAATCTAATCATAATTCTCAACTCCCCATTCTCAATTCTCAACTCTCAACTCTCAATTCTCAACTCTCAACTCTCAATTCTCCTCAGCACAAGGTTGGCATCGGCTTCACGATGGAGGGCTCAGAGAACAATCCCGTGATGTTCGAGCTGATGAGCGAACTGCCGTGGCGTCCAGAAAAGTTTACGAAGGAGGAATGGATAAAGAGCTACGTCAAGGCACGTTATGGTACCACCAACGAGCATCTTGAGCAGGCATGGCTGCTACTGGCACAAACCATCTACAACTGTCCCGCTGGCAACAACCAGCAGGGGCCTCACGAGAGCATCTTCTGCGGACGTCCCTCGCTGAACAACTTCCAGGCCAGCAGCTGGTCGAAGATGAAAAACTACTACGACCCCGCTGCCACGCTCCAGGCTGCCCGCCTATTCCTTGCGGGCGCAACGCTCAATTCTCAATTCTCAATTCTCCACTCTCAATTCTCAAACCTCGAGTACGACCTTGTCGACATCACACGCCAAGCCCTGGCCGACCAAGCCCGTAAGCAGTACCACCACGCCATCGCCGACTACAAGGCTTTTGCCATCAACGACTTCAAGCATGATGCCGACCGCTTCCTGAAGATGCTGCTCCTGCAAGATGAGCTGCTCGGCACACGCACAGAGTTCCGCCTCGGCCACTGGACGCAGGCAGCCATCAACTGTGGCACGACGCTCGAGGAGAAGAAACTCTATGAGTGGAATGCCCGCGTACAGATTACTACCTGGGGCAACCGCTACTGTGCCGATACGGGCGGCCTGCGCGACTATGCCCACAAGGAGTGGCAGGGGCTGCTGAAGGACTTCTACTACGTGCGATGGAAGACCTACTTCGACGCCCTCGCCAACCAGATGGAAGCCCTGACGAAGCCACAGCCCGACCTGCTCGGCGGCGGTCCCAATGCCAACAAGACGGCCTCGGAACTGTTCGCTATGGCGCTGCCACAGGAGGTGAAGATTGACTGGTATGCCATCGAGGAGCCGTGGACCCTGCAACAGAACCCCTACTCCACCCTGCCTGAAGGCGACGCCGTCGTAATTGCTAAGAAGATAATCGACTTCATTGATGGAAAATAAGCAACGCCTACAATCGCTCGACCTCCTGCGCGGCCTCACCGTGGCAGGCATGATATTGGTGAACAACGGCTATGGCGAATCGTTCGAGATGCTGCGCCACTCAAAGTGGAACGGCATGACGCCCTGCGACCTTGTGTTCCCCTTCTTCCTGTTCATCATGGGTATCTCGTGCTACCTGTCGATGTCGAAGAACAACTTCACGCCAACGAAGGCCGTCGTCTTGAAGGTGCTGAAGCGCACAGTGCTGCTCTTTGTCATCGGACTGTTCATCAACTGGTTCGAACTGGCGATGGAGGGCAGGCCCCTCGATTTCGCCCACCTGCGCCTGTGGGCCGTCATGCAGCGTATTGCTCTGTGCTACGGCCTCGTGTCACTGTTTGCCCTGTTCTGCAACCACCGCTACACGCTGCCCGTTGTGGTCCTGCTGCTCGGAGCCTACACCTTATTATTAATATATGGCAACGGCTACAGCGAGGATGCCGCGACGAACCTCCTGGCACAAACCGACCTGCGGCTTTTCGGCTACGACCACCTTTATCATAAGAGTCCCGTTGACCCTGAAGGTCTCCTTGGCACCATCTCGTCCACGGCTCATGTGCTGATAGGTTTTTACTGTGGCTTGCTCATCAAGCGTCATAAAGAGCTGTCGCAGAAAGTCATCGCCCTATTTACCGTCGCCACCGTGTGCCTCATCGCCGGCTACCTGCTGACCTATGGACTGCCGCTTAACAAGCGCATCTGGAGTCCCAGCTACGCCCTTGTCACTTGTGGGCTGGGCGCCCTGCTGCAGGCTTTCATCATGCAAGTCGTCGACGGCAATGCCAGTCGCCTTCCGAAGGGCTGGATCCCCTTTAAAGTGTTTGGCGTCAATGCCCTCGCGCTCTACGTCGGCAGCGAGCTGCTTGCCATCATCTTCGGCCATCTGGGCATCTCAACATTCATCTACGACGGTCTGCATGCCGTCATCGCCCCACTGAAGTGGGCTTCGTTGGCCTACGCCCTGGTGTTCGTAGCCATCAACTTCGCACTGGGCTACTTGCTCTACCGCAGGAAGATCTTCATCAAGCTCTAATCGCGCCTGCTCCGAGAAGTCTGGCAGTCCGCTCGGAGGGGACTGCAAGACTTCTCGGAGCGGACTGCAAGACTTCTCGGAGCGGACTGCCAGTCTCTGTGTCAACTGCTCAAGGCTTGGACGTAGTTCCAAAGCTTGCGGTAGAAAGGATGTCGGGTGAGCGTTCGTCGGTCGCCGAGGATAATGACCTTCATGCGGGCACGGGTGATGGCAACGTTCATGCGGCGCAAGTCACGCAAAAAGCCTATCTGGCCCTCCTCATTGCTACGCACGAGGGAGATGACGATGATGTCGCGCTCTTGCCCCTGAAAACCGTCGACGGTATTGATGGTGATGTTTCGGCGGAAAGGCTTGAGGTACTCGTTCTGGCGCAACAAGTGGCGCAGTAGTTGTACCTGAGCCCGATAGGGCGAGATGATACCCACGTCGAGGCGCTCATCGATAATGCGCTGCCGACCGATGAGTTCGAAATAGGCCTGCAGGGCCAGCAGCGTCAGGCGTGCCTCGGTGGTGTTGAGAATTGACAATTGGGCATTCTGCGTTTCGGCATTGTTTCCATTCTCTGCATCTCCCGATTTGCCTTTCTCTCCCTCACTCAATTTCCCAATTTCCCCCGTGTCAATCCACGTCATGGGCAGGTCGAGGTCGAGGATGCTGCGATGTTGCACCTCAGGGGCAGCCACCATAAGGTTATGGTAGAACCAGTCGGAAGAGAAGCGCATGATGTCCTCATGCATACGATACTGGGTGCGCAGCAGCGTCACCACCTCGGGCTTCTCGTTGGCGATGCGCTCCATGAGCGTCACGCCGAGTCCGCCTTTCAGGGCCTCGTAGCACTTCACCGTGGGCGGCAGCTGACAGTGGTCGCCGGCAAAGATGACACGTCCGGCGCGACGGATGGGAATCCAGCAAGCTGCCTCCAACGCCTGAGCACCCTCGTCGATGAAGAGCGTGCCAAACTTCATACCATCCAGCAGGCGGTTGGCTGAGCCGACAAGCGTCGAGGCGATGACATGGGCCTCGGTGAACAACTGGGCGTTGATGCGTATCTCAAGCTCGGTGGAACGCTCTTTGAGGCGTTCCATCTTCTGATGCCACGAATCGCCGCGCTTACGTTGTGAGCGTAGCTCACGGATGGCTTTGCGGATGGCCCACAGCTGTGGGTAGTCGGGATGTGCCTCGAAACGCCGCTCGTAGGTGAACGAGAGCATCTTGTCGTCGACACGCGTGGGATTGCCTATGCGCAGCACGCTGAGCCCACGGTCGACGAGCTTTTCGGATATCCAGTCGACGGCCATATTGCTCTGGGCACATACCAGCACCTGCGGCTCACGGCGCAGTGTCTCGTAGATGGCCTCGACGAGCGTCGTCGTCTTGCCCGTGCCTGGAGGGCCATGGACAATGGCGACGTCCTTGGCACGCAGCACATTGTTGACTGCATGCTCCTGTGCAGCATTAAGATACTGGAAACCGATGTCAGGGAATGTGTAGGTCTCGGCTTTCTGGCGGGAGTAGAACAGGTCGCGCAGATAGCCCAGACGCCCCTTGGCACGCATGGTGCGGTCGAGGGCCTCGAACATCAGACGGTAGGTGGTCTCGTCGAAGAAGAGCTGGACGCCCACTTGTCCCTCGGACGCCTGAAGGTCGACAAGCGGTGCCGCATCGGGCACGGCGACCACCATGCGGTCACCATCGACGTAGCTAACGGAACCTGTGAAAAGAGGGGTTACGACAGGATGGTTGTTTGAGAGCGTCTGCCGAAAGAACTGCACAGGACGCCCAAACTCGAAGTTGTGGTCATCATCGTCGTCGCCATCTGCAGAGATGCGGAACACTTCAACGCAGAGCTGGTTGAGCGAGTTGTAGTAATTGCGGCCGACACGTAAGGGGAACCATGCATCACCACGGGCCACGCGGCGCTCGACGCCCATGGCCTCGGCCATCTGCTGGTAGGCCTTCTTCTCTTCGTCGTACTCCATCTGCAGCAACATGCGCTGCCGCTGAAGCTCTAGTATCGGTGACGACTGGCCCTTTGCCATCGCCTTCTCCTCGTTTACCGCCACGCTTAATCTTATTTAATTCAAGTTTCGCATTTGCTCATCTTTCAGGAGTAAAGGAGTAAAGAAGATATAGAGGTAAAGTAGTAAAGTAGAATAGGCCACACCATCAAACCGCTCCTTTTGCAGGATCTGAGAGCGTCAGAGGTATTCTACTTTACCTCCTTTACTCCTTACTCCTTTACTCCTTACTCCTTTACTCCTTACTCCTTTACTCCTTACTCCTTACTCCTTACTCCTTTACTCCTTACTCCTTTACTCCTTACTCAACTTGAAAAGTTGAGTTACTTAATCTTCGAAGTCATTGGCGAGCGGACACCCTGATAGCCCGTCAGGTAAACCTTTGCCGAGCCGAAAGAGAGGAACATGTCGAGGCGGACGGGGATGTGGTTCTGGTCGTCGGTGACATAAAAGCGGATGAGCTCATGGTTCTTACCGTCCTCGTGCTCGATGAACGAGAAGACCAGACAGCGGAACTTCTCCTTGGTACCATCGATCTTGAACGTCTCCTTGCCACGGTACTTCAGCCACGAGTTCATCAGGTGACGTGCATCGCTGATGGGCATGGGGATGACGTCGCCCTTCTTCATCTGCGAGGCGTCGAAGTTACGGGCACGCAGGAAGATGCTCATCATGTCGTAGACGCAGTCCTGATACTCCTTCTCCTGCCAACGGTGCTCGCCGCGATGGGTGAGGCGGTGCATCTTTACATGACAGTTGTTTTTCGGGTACGAATACCACAGCTCGTCGACGTAGTAGCGCTTGCCCTCTCGTGCGCCCTTGCGGTGATAGAGCGGTGCGAGGTCCTTATAGCTACAGATGGAGAGCAGCGTGTCGCGCATCATGAAGACGCCGTCGAGCTTCGAGTTGCCACCAGTGGTGAGAAATGTGCGGTAGACGGCCTGCCCGTCGTAAGTGCCGAGCGAGGTCTTCATCTGCGCCTTGCCGACCTTCACCCATACGAACTGCCAGTTGAAGTACAGGTCGTAGGTGAGGTTCTCGCCCGACTGGAACGCCGTGTTCTCGATGCCGCACTGCGACTGTGCACTGGCGTGGCCGATTAAAAATGAAAAATGAAAAATGAAAAATGCTACCAGCACCGTCCATCTTAACACTTTGCCATTGATTCTATTCATATCCATACGCTTTTTCGTTCTTAACTTATCTATTTCGTCTGCCCGCTACAAGCTGACACCTTTGCCTTTAAGGTACTCGATGCCCATCTGCTTGGCGCGTTCCAGGTTACGGTTCTTCTGCTGACGCGCCTTCTCGGGTTTCTGCTTCGTGACGGCGGCAGGCTTCTGGCGGTAGCGTGGCGTTGTCGTCAGGTTCCACTTGCGGTTGACGTCCCACTTCTCCTTACACTCCACCTCCTCGTTGAAGTAGTAGACTGGTTCGGCTTGCCGACCCTCGTCATAACAGCCCGTGTCCCACTCGCCATTACCATTCTGGTCAATATGTAGACGTAAATAGTAGGTAGAAGGTTTAAGATAGAAGAACACTGCACTGCCATCGGCCTCCATGACGCTCTCGCGCACCACCTTGTCGGACTTGTCGACAAGTGCCACACGCACGACGGCGACACTGTCGAGTGGCGGCAAGCCTGACAGCTCAACGGTGAGCGTACTGAACTTGTCGGCCTCGCTAACCTTCAGGCCTTGTTTGACGCGGGCATTCTCAAGGCCATAGATGGTACAGAAGGCTGCCGAGTCGATCTCGAGGCTATACTCCAGCCCCTCCTGCCAGTCGGCCTTCAAGGCGTATTTGCGGGCTGAGTGCTGCGTGAACTCATGGGGTGCATTGTACCACACGGAGTCGATCTGCACATAGAGGTGGACGCCCGACGTGTCGCAGCGCTGCAACGGCTGGGGTGTCTCGAACCACACGGTCTGCATGGGTTCCACCTGTCCCATCGGCGTCACCTTCACCTGCAACGGCTTGACGGGCATGATGCTGTCGTAGCGCTCCTCGCGCTTTTTCTTCTTTTCCTGCTCCTTCTTCCATTTTTCGTATTCCTTCATCTCTTCCTTCTTGCGCTTCTCGTAGCCCACCTTGGGGAGGATCTCCATCGTGTCGGTATGCAGGAAGAGCGTGCCAAGACTGTCGCTCATGTAGTAGGTTGCCTCGAGGCGCAGCGTGTCCTGATTGACCAGCGTGGTATCGCGAAGCCAGTAGTAGACGGTGTCGCGCTTCAGCGACGTCTCTACGACGAAGGCACTGTCGCTGTCGAAGTTCAGCCCCCTCAGGCGTGGCACCTCCTCGTGACCATAGCTAAAGAAGAAGCCGATCTTCTCAGGCTCTTGACGCTCGGTCTTTAGCAGGAAGCGGTCGGTCTGCGGCTCCTGGAAGCAGAGCAGCGTCACGTCGTCGGGCAGGAAGTGGGTGTAGCCCACACGGAGGATGTTCTCGATATGCAGCGTGTCGCGCCAGATGGTGTCCTGCCGCGTGTCGGGCTTCCACGAGGGCACGATGGAGTCTTCGGAGAAGCCTATCATCTCGCTCTTCTGACCGAACACATAGTCGCCGTCGGCATCCTGAAGGGCAAAGATGCGGTAGCTGCCAGGGGCAACGCCCTTGATGGTGAAACGTCCGCTGGCGTTGGTTCGCGAGACGCGCATCATGGGCGTCGTATGGAACAGCGAGTCGTCGTAGCTCGCATAGTCGTAGAGGCCGACGAGGATGCCCTTGATGGGTTCAAGGTCTGCAGCGTTAAGACAGTAGCCACCGACCTCAAGCGTGTCGATATGGTCGCCGGTAGAGAAGCTGAACGTATAGTTGCCCATGGGGTTGCCCTCGTTATTGTCGGTGATGGCATCGCTGAAGTCGACGGTGTAGGTGGTAGACTCCTTTAGCGAGTCTTTCAGCTCGACAATGATGCGGCGCCCGGCCGCCTTGATGTCGGCCTGCTCCAGCTGGGGTGGCGAGATGATGACCTTGTTCTGCGCATCCTCAATCTTGATAAACTCGTTGAAGTTGATGGTCAGCTTCTGAGACTTGACGTTCACACCACGCTCGTCGGGCGACGCACTGACCACCCGTGGCGGTGTGTCGTCATACCAACCGCCGTCGGGATTACCCATACGGGCACAGGAAACAAACAGCAAGATGAGTACAAAAAGCCCACCCAAGTCTCCCAAAAGGGAAGAATGTCTGACTATATGATTGAATTGCTTTTTCTTCATCTTCATGCTATCTAAGCTCCTTCGTAGGGTGCTCATTGATTATTTAGCTGGAGCAGCTGCTCTATCGTTTCGCGACTATTGCTCAGGCGCGGCACCTTGTGCTGGCCACCCAGATGACCCTTGGTCTTCAGCCAGTCGTTGAAGAGGTTGGGACGCGCAACGATTATCTCTAAAGGTTGCAGTGTGATGTCCTTATGGCGTTTGGCCTCGTAGTCACTGTTGATCTCCTTCAGTTTCTGATCGAGCAGGCGGGCAAACAGCTGCAGATCGGCGGGTGGTTGCGAGAACTCGATGAGCCACTGATGACGGCACTTGGCGTTACGGTCCATAAAGACAGGGGCCGCCGTATACTCCAGCACCTCGGCGCCCGTCTGCTTGCAGGCAAAACCAAGACCCTGCTCGGCGTTGTCGACGATGAGCTCTTCGCCAAAGGCGTTGATAAAGTGCTTGGTGCGCCCAGTGATGATGAACTTATAAGGATTGACAGACGTGATCTGAATGGTGTCGCCAATCATATAGCGCCACAGGCCACACGACGTGGAGATTACCATGGCGTAGTTCTTGCCTGGCTCGACGGACCAAAGGGGAACAGCAGAGGGTTGAGAATTGAGAGTTGAGAATTGAGAATTGAGAATGGGGGATTGAGAATTATGATTAGATTTGTCGGCGGACTGGTCGCCCTGAATGTCATCATGCCTCTCAGTCCTAAAACCTCCGTTCTCAGTTTTGTCTGTTGGAATGAATTCAAAGAAGACGTCGTAGTCGACCATCAGCAAGAGCGACTTGTCGTTCGGATCGTCCTGAACGCCGAAGAAGCCCTCGCTGGCATTGTAGGTCTCCTCGTAATGCATCAGTGGCGACGTGATGAGATGCTCGTACTGCTCACGGTAGGGTGTGAAGGCCACACCGCCATGGAAGAACACCTCCAGATTAGGCCACACCTCCTCAAGATGGGTTTTCCCCGACAGTTCCATGACACGGTTCAACACGGAGAGCATCCACGAGGGTACGCCCGAGAGGTTGGTGACATTCTTCGTCATCGCTTCGCGGGCAATGCGGTCGCGCTTCACCTCGAAGTCGGCAAGGAGGGCTGTCTCCTTCTTGGGAATACGGATTAAGTTTACCAGCGGATTGATGTTCTCAATGAGGATGGCGCTCAGGTCGCCAACGAGCGAGCCTGGCAGGTTATAGTTAGAGGCATGGCTGCCGCCGAGTATCAGGCCCTTGCCATCGAACATCCGACTCTGAGGGTTGTTACGCAGATAAATGGCTACCGTGTCGGTGCCCCCTCGGTAGTGGATGTGCTTCAGGCCGTCGGCAGAGACAGGGATGAACTTCGACTTGTCGTTGGTCGTACCGCTCGACTTGGCATACCATTTCACACGGCCGGGCCACAGCACATCGCGCTCACCTCGCCGCATGCGGTCGATGTCAGCCTTCAATGCATCATAGTCGTTCAAAGGCACGCGCTGTACGAAGTCGTCATACGAGCGCAGCGAATCAAAATGGTGGCTGCGGCCATACTCCGTCTGCCGCCCCTGGTTGATGAGGCGTGCCAACACCTGTCGCTGCAGCTCTTCCGAATCATTGGTGTAACGCTCTAACTGTCGCCAACGGGATGCGAAGAGATTTCTTGTTAAGCTTGTTAAACCCACGTCAGTTTACGGTTTACGTATTCACATTTGGCGTGCAAAGTTACGCCAAATCTTTGTAATATGGGCAACTTTCACGTTTTTTAGTACAACTTTACGCTTTAATTAACGCTATTATCTTTTGAGGAGTTGTGGAGGTGAGGAGGTGAGGAGGTAAAGTAGGATACCTCTGCTGTTCTGAGATCCTGAGATCCATCAAATGAAGCGAATAGATGGGGAATGGGTCTATTCTACTTTACCTCCTCATCTCCTCAACTCCTAAACTACTTTACCTCCTCATCTCCTCATCTCCTCAACTCCTTACCTCAGAGGAAGAAGATGCTCTCTGGCCCCATATTGAAGAGCAAGTCGAGAATGCTCAGGTTAGGCAGAAAGCCATGCTTACTGGCAAACACCTGATAGTAAGGGCGGGCAATAAAGTCAGCATCGGGCTGGGGGTGCTTGGGGTGGATGGCAGCACGGAAATCGGCAATCGCGGATTGTGCATTACCAGCAACAGTCGTTGGGGGAAGGAAGGAAGTAGTATGTTCGACATGAGGGTGAATGTCGAGCAGCTCACACATCGTCTCGCGGATTGCCTCATTGAAATCGAGCAGCCGCTCCCAGCGGTGTTCGGTAAAGAAAGGACGCAGGTCGTCCTCGTAATACTCAAAGAAAGGTGAGTCGCCGTAGGCCGACTGCAGGGCCTGCCAGTGCAAGTGACGCCAGTTGCCATGATCGGAAATGAGCGAGACCTCTCCCGCCCTCCCTGTAGGGGAGCAGATGGCAAATGTCCCCCCGCCAGATTGTTCCTCCCCCTCGGGGAGGCTGGGAGGGGTTTTTAGCTTCTCGCTTCTCACAGGCACCGTCAGCGCCTGCACTCCCTGTGTGGTGGCAATCAGGCAGCGGTTACGGTAGGTCTGCTTGACGAACGTTTCGCAGCACTCTATCTGTACCTTGTCGTAGCGATACAGCTTCTGGTACCACTGTATGGGTCCGAAATAGGTAGTGGCAAGCAGGGCGGTGGTCATAGTGGCAGACAGGTGCGGTCGTTACGCCAGCCAGCCCATAGTGGCTGGGCAGGGTCGTGGCTGTAGACGACATGTGTGACTCGCCCGATAATCTGCTCTTCCTTGACAAGGCCCTGACAAGGCAAAGCATCGCGCTGTCCCACATCCTCCATCAAGTAATAGTCGGCATCAGCACATTGCGAAAGGCCTGGAACCACCGACAGCTCACCACCAATCACGATGGTGTCGCCAGGCACGCCTCCACAACGATAAATGGCAGGCGACGCAACGGCGGTTGGGTCAGTGCTCCAGTCGACGGCCACCAGATCGCCGCGGCAAATCTTCTGTCGGCAGATGCGCCCATAGCTGAACAGCGAGCCGCCGTTGACGCGCAGCCCATAGCTCCAGCGGTTCACCAACAGGCGGTCGCCGCGCTGCAGACGTGGAGCAAAAGCATCGTCGTCAACAGTATAAATGGTCATTGCCAACGCCCTGAAACCAATCATCATGACGAAAGCAACGACCAATGCTATGAGAAACTTCGCTGTACTGCGCATGCCTCAATTCTCAAATCTCAAATCTCAAATCTCAATTCACTTAATTCAAGTTTCGCATTTGCTCAACTTATGTAGTAAGAGGTAGTTAGAAGTAGTTAGAAGTCATTAGTATAGCCCTCCCAGATGTATCGTAGCGTCAAGTCTATCCTACTTTACCTCCTCAACTCCTTACTCCTCAACTCCTTACTCAACTTGCGAAAGTTGAGTCACTTAATGTTGTCCACCACCCGGAAGAGGCGGTTCCAGCGGATACCGCTGATGAAGCTACGATCGGGGTCGCTCGACCACCAGATGAAGATGGGTTTGCCGACGATGTGGTCCTCGGGCACGAAGCCCCAATAGCGCGAGTCGGCAGGGTTATGGCGGTTGTCGCCCTGCATCCAGTATTAGTCCATCTTGAAGGGTTAATCGTCGGTCGGCTCACCGTTAAGATAAACTATTCAGTCTTGGATCTCCA
>JAEEGL013571774.1_pt1 | contig 40534 bp, 23 predicted proteins | sample 9134231 | NCBI WGS metagenome assembly JAEEGL01 (sample SAMN16246548, study PRJNA631951) | gut metagenome | biome: gut microbiome; feature: rumen; material: fiber-attached | host: Bos | place: Iran: Karaj | collected 2018-10
AACATATATTAAATAATATTGGAGCATACACTCTATAATTTGTATAACTAATACTGCTTATTAAAAGTAAATTAAAAATATCCATAAAAACAAATGGAATACATAATGTAAGTATATCTTTATGATCAACAACATAATTACTTAATTTATTAATAGTTTCTTTAAACTTTTTAGACTTAAAAAATCTTTTTATTCTTTTAAATAAACCCATGTCTTTCACCACGACAACATTATATAATTTTTTTATATAAAAATCTAGTTATTGCACCAAACTATTATCCGAATTTAAATAATTTATATTTATTCCAGGCTCAATATTATAAGCAAAAATATTAAATTTAATACCCTTTCCATTATCTTCAACACTATATGCTTCCATATGAACACCATCAGCAAGTAAATTTTCTCCAGTAAACATTGGAGTAACCCTATATAAAACATGATTAGATGTTTTATAAATATAATTTCTAACTTTTTCTTCAAAATCTTCCATAACAAAAGCATTTAAATGTCTCGTACAAGTAATTAAATTATTAATATTATCATTTTCTCCAGATAAGGAATAAGCTATCAAATGACATCTATTGTATAAATATAATCCATCTATAAAATCATACTTTGATATTTTCCACCCACTTGGTTTAATATGACTAATATTACCTCTTTTTTCAGTAGGCATTAAATCTTTAGACAAATTAGCAAAAGCACCAGTACATCTACCAAGTTCATCTAAATCATAATATTCTTCAAATGATTCAGTATTCATGTATTTAGAATCAAAATCAGGATTATTATTATTAATAATTACATAATCTTCGCCACTATATTCGGGAATATTTAATATATCATAACTTGTTACAACAGGAGTTAAATCTTTTTTGTTTTTAATTTCAAAATAAAAACACAAGCAAATAATACCTGTCAAAATAATAATATAAAAAATATTGTAAAAAAATCTTTTCATCAAATAATATTTTTCTTTTTAAACTCTAATATCTTGTTAAAACATATACCATGACTTTCAATAAATAAATCTTCTTCAATAAAATTTAATATTTCATTTACTTCCATATATCTAACACTATCTACTTCCTCAGGATCTAATACAAAATCATTTAAATCAATATCTTTTTTTAAGTAATACAAAAATCTAATAGGTACACCTGTAACAATATGCCCAAGATATTTAACCTCACTCATATCTAAATTAAGCCCTATTTCTTCCTTTACTTCTCTTAAAAGAGCACTTTCTTTATCTTCATTAACATCTATATGACCACCAGTAACACCAAAAACATTACCTTTTTCTTTAGAAGTTTTTTGAATTAAAAATTCTCCTTTACTATTTTCAATAAAGAACATAACTATTGGAATATGTTCTCCACGATTAAATTTATGAAATTTATCTCCCCTTACATATGTTTTTTCTGTTTTATTACCATTATCATCGTATAAGTTTATCACTTCTTTGTCTTCTTCCATAATAAACACCTACAATTATAATAACACAAATAAAACAAAAAGCCACATATACATGTGACTTTATATGTAAACTTCATAGAATTAATAAACCAAATAAATATGAACATAAATTAAGTATTAATGAAATAATAAATGGATTAATTTTCTTATATATTAAATACTTTTTATATAACAATCCTTCTACTATAACAACTAATAATTCTAATATATATAACACTATATATGATTCATTATATCCAATATAAACATTTACTATATTTGTAATTGATACAACTAATGGATTAGTTAAACAATTAGCCAGAACAATATTTAAAATATCTCTCTTATTTCTAATACCAAGTAATAAAGATATTAGAAGTTCTACTATAATAGTACTTATCAAACATATAAACATTATTAATAGAAATGGAAGCCTATTTATCATCTTCTTTTGCTAACTCTTCTTCTGTTTCTGATTCTTCTAATTCATTAGATTCTTCATGCTCTTCTTCAGATGATTCTTCCTCAGTTTCTGATTCTTCTATTTCTTCAGACCCTTCTTCATCATCGTCTTTAGAAGACTCCACTTCAGTTAGTTCATCTGATTCTTTTTCTAATTCTTCAATTTCTTTCTGAAGCTTTTCAACTTTCTCAATTTCATCTTTTAATTTCTTTTTCTCTTCTTCTAAAGATGGTTGATTCTTTTTCTTATTTACTAATTTAATAATAACAACAATCATAAGAGCAAATACAACTGCACATAATGCACCAATTATTACTATTTCTTTATTAGACATTTGATTCTTTTTAGTAACTTCAACTGACTCTGGTTCATTATCATCTGAATTAGTTGCATTTGATTCTTCATTATCTTTATTTCTAAATTCTTCAATCTTATCTTTTAAATCAGATAATTCTTCATCCTCATCTAAAACCCAACCATTATATTTATCACTAACAACATAATACCATTGTTTATCATTAATATCATAATAATCATATTTAAACCATAGTTTTGTATTTTTAGGAATAACAGTATCTAATTTTTCTCCACCTGGTTTATCATATAAATGTAATTCTTTTTCTATTGTATTAATTCCATATTCTTCTGAAATTTCAGTAACAAAACCATCATTATTAATCCAATAATAATTATTTTTATACTTAACATAGTAAAATTCTTTTCCATTATCTCCTGTTGAATTATCATAATAATAGAAGTAATCATTTATTACAGTATTAACTTGCATTAATCCTTGGGGTTCACCATTAATACTATCATATAATGTAATATCATCAACAGCTATAAAAGAATCATATTCTTTTTTTGCAAATTCTTTATTATCATTTAACCAAAAATATTCATTAGTTCCTTTAATTTTTCCATAATACCAAAAATTATAATTACCATTAGTAACAACAGTTACTTGCATACTAATCTCTAAAAATGATTTTTTTGGAACTTCACCACTAGGTTCTGTACTTAAAATATCAGAATATTTTTTTGCATCTGTTACTGAATAATATAAATCACTTTCATCATCATATAAATAAGCAAATACGGTTTCTTGACAATTGACTTTTACATATTGATCATTATATTTTAATATAAAATAATATAAATCATTACTACTATTCTTTACTTCTACTACCATACTATAAACAGCATTATTTTTAGTATCTTTAGGAATAGTAAAATCTAATTTATTATCATTAATATCATAAACTGTAGTTTCATTTAAAAACCAAATTTTTCTTTCTTCTAGAAGAGCTATTGATTTCTCATCATCAGCTACCCATCCTTTAACATTACCCTTTTCAATATAATGCCATCCAACTGTAGAAGCTTTTATTTCATACTCTTCAAATTTATTTAACTTAGTTTCCTGAACAGAATATTTTAATGAAGGACCATTATATAATTTTAAACCATCAACTAAAACTATTAAACCCTTACTATCTGGGGTAAAAACTGCACCTTCATCATCTTCTTCTTCATATTTTTTTAAATCTTCTAATGTAAATTCTTTTTTATAAATAGTTATTTTAGATAAATTTATATAATAATCATCCTCATTAGTACTATTTTCATCAGGTGAATAATATAGACAACCATAATAATCTTTACCATTTACCTGAATCTCATCAATAATATCAACATTAGTATTATATTTTAATTGATAAGAGGTTTTTACTAAATTTTCATATTTATCATCATATTTATATAAATATGCTCCTTTACTATCACTTACATATGCAGAATAAGTTGGAAATACAGGTCCTGCTCCATCTGCTAATATGAAAATTGGTACAAATAATAATACCGAAATTAAATAATTAATTATTTTCTTCATTTTTGTCAACTCCTATATTCTCATTTACCACAGGTTCTTCTTCTCTCATTGGTGAACTTTGATTAACGGTATTAACATTATCAGACATTGGAGAACCGTTTTGAACTTGTTCATCATTATTATCAAGTTCCTTAATTATAAATGGATCAGCTACTGAATTATCAATATTTTTTTTCTTTTTCTTTTTAAGAAATATGAATACCCCTGCACCTAAAGCAACTAATACTACAACAATAATAACAATAATTATTATTGTTGATGAACTACTACCAGTAGATTCATTATTATGAATAGTTTCAAATAATTCTACTCTTCCTGGTTTAACTTGCTCACTAAACGATGCAAATTGTGGTTGTCTAACCCATCCTTTATAAATATTATTATCAATATAATACCAAGTAATAGCGCCATCTACATATTTATAATCATTTGTAAATTCTACTCCTTTAGGAACATTAATAATTGAATTTCTTCCACCAGGTTTATCATATAAATAAACTTCATTAGCTAATTTAAATTTAATAATATAAGTATCTTCAACTACTGTATTACTACTAACCCAATATTTTCCTTCATCATAATCAATATAATAATGTCTTTCTTTTATACCATTTGTGAACGTATCATAGTATAAATGAAAATCATATACCATATTATGAGCTAGTTTATCTTTTTGCTCACCACCTGATATTTCATGAACATATGTTGTATCAAATGTAAGAACTTTTCCTTCACCTTCAATTATTTCTTTAAAATCATCATTATATTTTATCCAATAATTTTTATCTTTATATTCTACTAAATAATATCTTTCAGTTGTTTTTTCATCTATAACCTTATCATAATACATTAGATAATTATGAATAATACCAAAAGGTAATTTACCAACTTCTTTATTGCCTATTATTTCATATAAAGGCATATCTTTAATGTTAATAAATTGTTTACTCTTTAGTTCAATATGTTTAGTATCAGAACTTTCTTCAATCCAACAATATTTATCAATATAATAGACGTAAAAATATGATCTAGTATTATCATTTACTTCTTTAACGTTGCCAACATAGTTAAATACAGCTGAAGAAGGAATAGTACCTACACTTTTTTCACCAACCAAATCATAATATGGTATTTCTTTTGTAATAAGTAATGTGTTTTTCGCAATACTATTATTACCCTCTTTTATATAACCATTTGTATCATTATATTTAATATAATACCAAACATTATTTTTATCAGTATCTTCATATTTATAAAGTAAATTTATATTAATAATAGTTTGAGTTGTATATTCAACTTTTCCATCAATACCATCATATATTTCAAATCCAGTATTTGCTTCTCTGGTTTCACTAGGAACACTCTTAGCAACACCAGTTGTAATATTAACCCATCCTTTATCTTCACCATCAATAATATAATACCAATCATCTACTACAGCAGAAGCATTATATACTTTATTCTTTTCTAATGATTTAACAACATCATATTTCAAAGAAGGACCATTATATAATGATACATTATCTAAAACAACTAATACTTTCTTTTTAACATGAATATCACTTATTTTAGATTTAGAATAAACTATTTTATAATCTTTTTCATAGTCACTTGGTTTATATAATTCAGATGCATTTTTTACACTTACATCTGATAACTTAATATAATATGTTGTACATGATTCATCACCACTATTTACACAAACTTCTCCATAATATAAATTACCAAGTATCTTTTTTTCTTTACTTATTTTAACTTCATCATTAGCATTTAATTTTTGAGTAGTTCTATTAAACGTTTTACTACTTTCATTATATTCATATAAATATGCTCCATTTGGATTACTAACAAATGAATTCAAATTTTTATATAAACTTATTTCATCAGCTAAAACAAATAAAGGAAAAATAAATAAGATTAAAAATAAACATATCTTATTTTTCATTATTATCACCATTCTTTTTATTAATAAGTTTCATTGTGATTATTACAATTGCAACTATTAATATAGCCACCAATACATATACCACAGGATCTATACCACCAGTATGTTTAGGTATTCGGCTATTTGGGTCTATTGGTGCAACAGCATCTAATATCATTTCTTAGTCTCCTTTCTTACAAATACACATGTAATTAAAATAATTACTACTATAGTAAAAACTAATAACCAAAGAGGAGTTTTTACAATTTCATATAGTTCACTATTCATAATAAACTTAATCATATTTAATTCTCCTTCCTTGTTATCTTATTAACCATTAAGAAACAAACAATTGTTAAAACAACTATTAATATACAATTTGATAATACAGTAGTAAATTTAAAGAAAAATATTGGAGCTGTTCCTAAAAAAAGACCTATTGTTGTTAATCCAAAAGCAAGACCAGGTGTTTTTTTAAGAACTGAAACCAATAAAGCTAATGTAACAGCCATTGTCATACTAAATAAGAATATTCCAAAAAGTGAAATCATCATTATTTGATCACCAAAACATAAAAATGGTACAGAAGCAAGAATACTTATAATAGCAGTCTTTCTTATACCAAACGTGTCAATCATAATTCCACCGCAACATTTACCTACTCCCATAAAAGAGAATAATAAAATTGATTCCAAAGTTGTTTTATTCCAGGCAGTTGGAATTCCATATCCCATATATGCCCTTATAATAACTATAAAGACAGCAAATATAATAACAATATATTTATTTGTTTTAGTGTTATAATAATTAAAGTTTTTACACACATTTTTATTACTCAATGTATTGTTTTTATTAATTTCTGCTAATAATTCAAATGGAATCATTGATAATGACATAAAAACAATTATCCAAAAAGACATATTAGTTGCTCCTAAAAGCTTACCAGTTATTACTCCAAATGAGCCACCACCTACAAATATAGCTGCAGGAGACATCATTCCATTAGAAGCTCTAAGAGTAACCTCTGCCCCATTAACATGAATTAAAGCATTACCTATACATACAGTAATAACAGATAGATAAATATTAAAATGTAATGAGAAAAGAATTAAACCAAGAGTTAAAATCAATATACCATAAAAACCCATATTAAACTTTGGATATTTATCTGCAAAATATCCAAATATAGATTGTGGAACAAACGCCAAAGCATCATACATCAAAGGAATAAACCATAAAATAAGTCTATCACCTAATACTCTAGATAGTACAAAGAAACATACTACCTCTGTCATAAAATGAATATAGAAATATAAATATCCATTTTCCATACATTTATTAGAAATAACACTTTTTACTCTTTTCATCTATAATCCACCTATCATAAAAATAATACCACATTTTTACTATAATTTACATACTTTTTAGCAAATAAAAACCAAGATAATCTTGGTTTTATAATTATTAGAAATAAGTATCTAAACTTTTTTCAACTACTCTTCTTAAATCAGCCTCTTTAAATGGTTTTAATAGAATACCAACTACAGGATATGAATTAACTCTATCTAATGAAGAAGCATCCTCAATACCACTTTCCACAGCAATTGGAACATCTTTATAATAATCATTTTTTAGGCAATGCTCTAATACTTGATAACCATCTACCTTTGGCATATTTAAGTCTAGTAATACTAGTTTAATATCTTGTCTAAATGCAGGATCATCTAATTTAGCAATAGCCTCTCCTCCATCACCAGCAGATATAATTTCATAATCATCTGATAAGAATTTAATAACAAACTTAACAATTAAACTAGAATCATCTACTATCATTATCTTATCTTTCATTAATTTAGGTCTAATGATAGGTCTAATTCCTTCTCCACCACCTAAATTAATCTTAACTGTTGGAGTTGTAATTGTTTGTTCTGGAACTACACTAGTAACTTTTACATTAGTACTACCAGTTATTGAACTATCTCCTTCATTTGTACCAGCAGTAGTAATATTAGTACCTACATCTTTTGGGGATGCCATTCCAAGATATTGTTTAGCAATATTAATTGCATTCTTAATTTCTACTAACATATTAGGATGATTCTGTTTAATAGCAGTTACATCATTTTTCATACAAAAACCTTCTATCTCAGTAACTACTTTAGATAGATCATCAAATCCTAAATATCTAGCATCACTCTTAATTAAGTGAAGGTTAACTAAATAATCATTTACTTTATTCTCAGCTAAATCCTTTCCCATTTGTGTAACTCTAGGTGGAATTGCAGCCATAAAATCTTTTAATGTATCATTATACATGTCCATATTTCCGAAGAATTCTAGACATTTTTCAACATTAATTCCATTTTTAGTTAAAACGTTAACATCATACATTTTAATCACCTACACTATATATAATATTATAACATGAGTAAAATTAAAGTAAAAGATATTTGTCTTATATATAGACATTATCTAGACTTTATCATTAAAAAGAGGAGTATTTACACTCCTCTAATTATTATTTTATAAAATCCTTAGCACTTACTAATTCATTAAATGATTCTTGAATACCTGTTTCACTACTATTAAAATCTATTGCAATTATTTGACCACTATCATCAGTTGTAACAGATGTAATATTTTCTACTTCAGGTATTTTAACAAGTTCATATTTCTTTAATGATGAATTAACCATATTATTTACATAATATAAATTTCCATCATTAGAAGTAACAAATATTATTTCTACTTCGCAATCAGAATATTTTATTAATGAAATAGTAAACATATCATCAGCTATAAGATTATTATTAAAATCATATAATTTATTATCTCTAATTTCAAAACTATGAGAATAATACTTCTTATTACAAATATTAGATGCATTATCTCTAATACTCATGTAAGTCATAGGTTCTAATCCAGTTCTCCAACCTAAATTTTCTTCTTCAATAGTTTCTACTTTATTATTAGGAATAACTATTGCAAATATAATAGTTAGTACTATTAAGAAAGCAACAATAATTATTTGTTTTTTCAAATCTTTGTCTTTCATTATGCATTACTCCTAACTTTAATTTTTCTTATAACTAAGTTTCCTAAAAGTCCTACAAGAATTATAATAATAGATCCAATTAAAGCAATTATTCCTAAATTAACACCACTAGATGTTTCATTAATAGTAATATTATTATTTACATTATAATATCTCATTAAATCTTTAGATTTTTTAATTACTTTATCAGCAGAATCATTACTAATTTGATTAATAATTACACTATTATCTGATTTAAATGAATCAACTGTATCATTATAATCTGTTTCTTTCATTTCATAAACTTCATATGTCTTAGTATTAGGATTATACTTAATTGAATATTTATCAGTAACACTATCTTTACTTGGTTCTATACGGCTTGTACTAATAATAGCTTTTTCTACTCCTTCATCTAATGGAACTGTATCTAATTTTTGTACTAATTCTTTAGCTTCTTTATATTGTCTACTAATTGGTTTATCTAAATCATTTGCACCAACAGTTTCATTATATCTAGTAGCTACATACTCAAATATCGAAGGTTTATAATCAAAATTACTATCTATTAAAGTACCAGTCTTATAATTGAATACAACATAGTTACCATTCTTATATAGAACAAATAATAAATCAGTATCTAAATTGATATTTGTACTAATATCTCTAATATTAATATTATTAAATTCATCAGGATAATTAATAATATCTTTAAGACTATATATTACACCATCTTCAGATAAGAATAATAAATAATCTCTATTATTATATCTATCCATTATAATCTTATTCTTAATATTCCTAATATTTTTATCCATTATTTCTAATTCATCATTCTTAACAAATAATTGTCCAGTATAATAATCACCATTTACAATAGAATAAGTATAATATGTATCTATTTCTTCATCTAAATAAGTAAATGAATATAATGGTTTAGTATCTACCTTTTCATAATTAGTAAATGAATTATCATTTGTAGTATGACTTTCTATATCATAAATCTTACCATCGCTCAATAATATATATTTTTCAAATATATTTACTGGATTCTTAATGTTAACATTAGTATCATTAGTACTTAATTTATGATTTTCATTAAAGTAATAATAATTATTACCAATAGTAGTCATTCTATTTGCTAAATCATTAGCAGTAAATTCATATTTTCTAACTTTATTACCATCAGTTAATATAAAGTTGAAATCACTATCAAAATTATACTTAAATGTTAATGTTTTTGAATCTAAATAATAATAACTATCATTTAATACAAGAACAGTTTCATGATCTGTATCAGTAAATTCAACATTAACTGTATCAATTCCAGAAACATATACTTTAGCTTCAGGAACTTCATGATAATTACTAGATGCTCCAGCTAAAACATTGGCACTTCCTGCTCCACCTTCAATTGGAAGTGGAAGATAGAAGAATTCTCTAAGATTAGTGCCAGTAGGAATACTTGGAATAATAATTTGACCTCTTAGAGCAGAATTTCCTTGAATTCTAGTTGAAACATTAGCCATAGTATTACTTTCAATACTAGTATTTGGTCTAGGATAATATCCACTCTTCATACCAGAATATCTTCCTTCAGTCATATAACTACTATTCTTATAGAAATTCCAAGAAGATGCATCTGCTCTAGAATACATAGTTATTGTTGGAACATTGTAATCATAAGTTTTTATTGTTCCACTAGCACCCTTCTTAATAGTTGTATCTCTATGTACTCTAATACCAGAAATATTTCTTAAAGTTTCAGTATTAGTATCATTATATCCATTAACAAATCCTACACCAGTATTATCTCCACCAGTAGTTTCTATATGAGCATCAACCATATTGTTATAAACAAAACCACTTAAAATTGGTTTTGGTGTCATACCACCAATAATACCACCAGCATAGTTATTTGCTTTAACTGTACTTCCAGCAACTATATTCTTATAAATATATAACCTATATTTACTAGTATCCATTGTTGTATTATTTTTATATCCAACAAGAGAACCAGCATAACTACCAGTTGCAGTAATATCAGCCTTAACATTATTGAAACGTACCCAAGTATCTGTAGAATCAGTATAACCAACTATTCCACCGACATAATTACGTCCATTAACTGTGGCACCATCAATAGTGATATATTGTAATACTTCTCTCCAAGCTCTACCAGCCATAGCACCTACTCTATCTAATCCCTTAACCTGGTTATTGTGTGTATAGATATGTTCAAAAGTAAACCAACTACCTGAAGTATATCCAACTACACCACCTACATCTAAATTTTTACCGTTAACTATAGTATTATAACCAATTGCGCTGTTAACTCTTGGTCCTATACCACCTAATCCACCAACATATTGATTTCCATATACTTTAGAATCAAATATAAATGCACTTGTTAATGGATAAGCACTATATTCACCTAGAATACCACCAACTCTATGGTTACCAACTACTACTGAATTTGTAACAATTCCATTTATAAGTGAACCATAACCAGCAATAGCGCCAGCATAGTTAGAATTTGTTGCATTTGAAGTTTTATTAATATCTTCTGCTGCAGTTGATAACTTATCCGCATTAATTTTAATATTATCGGCTGCAATATATGTTGTATAACCTGTCCAAGTAGCTAACCATGGTGTATAACCAAATAATCCACCAGTATAGTTACCATTACTTGTAAGAGTCATATTCTTTAATGTTACAGATGTAATAGGATTTCTTGCAGTTTGACCAATAAATCCTACTTTTGATTTACCATTAATATTATTATCATCAATCAATATATTTTCAATCTTTGGAGATTGGTTAGAGGCAACAATTCCAACATATGTCATATTAGGTGCACTAATATGTATATTATCAAATTTAACATCATGCATTCTACCATTTAAGAATTTAATAACTCCAAAATAATTACTTGTACCTGTACTATTGAAATATATATCCTTAAATTCAACATTTGTTAACTCTGAAGATAAAGTATCTATAAGACCTATACCAGAATCTGAAAGATTAACTGGATTACTTGCACCACCAGTTGAAATTGATGGCATACTACTTCCAATACCAATTAATTTACCAAATGACTTACCATATAATTTCTTAATTTTTGCAGTATTATTTAGAGATCCTAAATTAACATCTCCAACAACAACATAGTTTTCAAGTCTACCTGGTTCAATTACTTCCCAATCACCAGCATTTCTAATAATTCCATAGAAAGGTGTTGAGATTAAACCATCTATTGATTCAGTAAGATTAGCATTATTATCAACATATTTAATAGCAGTAATAACATATTTATCATAGAATTTATCTTTTAGATATTCTTGTCCATCTGCTAAAGTTCTATTCATCTTAATTGTACAAGGTACAATATATTCACCAGTATTACTATCCACAGAACCAGTTCTACAAGTGAAACTTGTATCTTCAACATCAGAAACAACAAAATCTTTAACAACAAAAGTATCTCTACTTCTTATTATTACAAAATCTAAATCATATTGATTAACATAATATTTCTTTTCATCATCACTATAACCATAAGTACTTTGTGGTAAATAATCAGATGCATTATGAGGCTTAACTCTAATTTCACTAATAATAAACTTAAGTTCATAATTAATCTTTAAATCCTCAATATCATCAACAGTACTTGCTTCACCAGCATAATATCCTTGACCTTTAATAATTCCAGTATTAGCTGATTTTAAATAAGGCATATAAGCAATTGTACTATACCTATTAGATGTTCTTCTATTATTTTCACTAATAGCATCATAATCCTCAGCGGTATAAGAATATTCCTTAGGTACTATAGTACCATCAGCATCTTTTACATAATCAATACATTTAGTATCTAATTTTTCTCTACAATAATTATCCAGAACAGCATCATATGCAACCCAATGAGAATCAAGACCCATTCTTGAAGTATAACTAACATGATTTCTTAAATCAGTTTGAGAAATCAATTCTTCACCATTAGTATTACCAGTTACTTCAGCATTAATAGCTTGTTTATCCCAAGCAAAGTTTCTACTCTTTACAATGTTAGTACCAGATGTTCTATCAAAAGCAGATGGATTTGATTTAGTAGTTGTTAAGTTATTAAGAACTAATGATTTAGAAACAGCATTAGACGTAACAACATTACCTACCACACCACCAAGACTATCTTGTTGACTTTCAATATTTACCTTGGCAACAACACTATTAATAGTAGCAGTAGTAGAAGTAATTCTACCAGCAATACCACCTAAATAATTAATATTTGTCTTTATTTGTCCAGTTGAATAAAGATTTGATAACTTACCAGTACTCATTCTACCGATTATACCACCCATAGCGGCATTTTCTGATGCAGAACCATTCAAAGTAAGATCAACATTTCTAGCTAGAGATGTATCAATAATAATATTCTCTCCATATCCAACCAAACCACCTATGACAGGATATGATGTCGAAATATTTGTTTTATCAACCGTCATAATATTAACAGCAGAATCAATAATAGTACCACTACTTACATAAGCAGCAAGACCACCAGCATAAACTACTGTATTCTTTTTATAAGCAGATAATGTTATATTTTTAACATAAACATTCTCAATATAACCATTTGATTCTAAATTACAAACCAAACCAGTTTTTGTTGAACTACCAGTAGTTGTAAAATTCTCAAAATTAATATTAATTAATCTACCCTGTAACTTATCTATGAAGCAATTATCTAATCTATAATTTGAGATTGTATGATTATCACCATTTAATATACCTTTATATGTAGATAAAGCAGCACCGCAGTTACTAGTTGCACAATCTATGTCATCTGTCAAAATATAATTTTCAGTTTGATTACTTCTATCTATAGCATCTAAAGAATTGATCTGTCTATACATTACCAATGGTACATTAACATTATTGAATGAAATAATACCTTGGTTAGTAGTAACCGTATCTAATTCATAATTAGAAATATATTTAACAGCATCTCTAACATATACCGTAACAGTAGTAATTTTATCACTGTTAGTAGATTGTTCAAAATCACCAGTTACATAACCAGTTTTATCTTTATTTAATTTCTTTGTAATTGTAAGACAATTAGTTGTTGAACCACAATTAAGTCTTATATTTTGAATAGTTAATTCCTTAGGATTATAGAATGTAAGGTTAACCTTAGCAATACTATCATCTTCACCATAATAAACATCATTAACAGCAGAGAATACAAAATCCGACTCATTTACATCAGGAAGCTTATTATAATCCTGCAATGGCATAACACTTGGCATATATAATTTAGGGAATGTATTAGTTTGCCATCCAAGCATTGTATCAAATCGATTATCCTTATTTAAAACACTATCCATAAATACTGGGTCTTTTAATGCAGGAATAATCTGAACTTTAGAATTAGCATTACTATATTTAATAAAACTAATATCATACAAATTATTATAATTAATAGCTGATACCTTACCAAACATAATATCTTTTGTAGTATCTCTAAAATTTTCAGATGCTACTGTATCATCAAATACAAGTGCATTTCTAATAGTAGCACCACTTACACTATCAACAATATTACCAACGTACTTATCTCTTGTTCCAGAACCAGAACCAATTCTAATTTTAATTGTAGAATAAACATTCTCAATAATAGAACCACTTGTTGCATTAACAGCAAAAGTACCTATTTCTTTTTCACCAGAATCGTATGGTTCACCTAATTCTGGATTACCATTAGCAAATACGTAAGTAGATATAAATCCATATGGTGCCTGTTCATTTGGATCATCAGGTTGTTTAACATATGCATAACCATTTCTAATAATTCCATAATTATGTCTAGGACCAAAAGATAATGTTTTTAATCCATAGAAATTATCCTCAGCACAGAATATGAAATTATCAATAGTTCCATAGTTCTCCCATCCTAGGAAATGAACACCTATATTATTAACATTATTTGCTTTCTTAAGATTTATTACAACATTTTGAATTAAACCATAGTTGATATAAACAAGACCCCAATAATCATGAAGAGCTGTTGTATTATTTAAATATATATCTACTACAGCATTTTTAATTGTTCCACCACCACCTAGATGACTAATAATAGCACTACTAGTATCATCTAGAATAAGTTTGTGGCCTTGCATATCAAGAACACCATTAAATGTTCCACTTAATTTCTTTCCACCTGCTCCGCTTCTAAAATCTAAATCATTAGTCGCAATATAATAACCTCTCTTATGCATATTACCTAATTGACTAGATTCACTAATAACTCTAATTTCAGCATCCGTTTCAAAATCAACAGAATCAATTATATAATATCTATTTGTAAGTTTATTCATTACAGCAAGTGCAATTGTATAACTTAAGTTTTGTTCAATTCCGCCAATTTCCTTGGTTTCTTTAATACCTTTTTTTAAACTTTCAACATCAACGGCTATATCATCATTTTCAACAATTATTGACTTTTCGGGAAGACCAGTTGCCTCAACAGTACCATTTTCTTCTTCATCTTCAGATGTAGTATTACTATTTACAGACTCATAATCATCCTTTTTATTTTGAAGTAATATAATATCATATTCATATTCTCCACTATTTAAATCAACATCAGGATTATCAGTAATAGCTTCTCCACCATCTTGTAAATTACCTACAAAATTACCTACATAACCATAATAAGCTGGAATAGAAGTACCAGCATATATTTTATAGCTACTACCAAATAATTCATTTCCTGTTTCGTCCCCTACTCTAATTTGAACTTGTCTAAATACCGCAGTATTAGTTGTATGTCCATCATTTTTAGAACCAAGGAAGAAATTTATATAACCGGTATCATCCAATACAAATGTTGCTTTCCTTTGTGACCATGAAGTACCAAGAGTTGTGCTACCATCAGTATTTGTTATACAGTTTGAAGCTTTATAACCATTTTGTACACCTTCAGTATTTACCTTTCCATTAACAACACATATATCATCTGTAATTGCAGTTGTATTAGTTGTCTTCCTACCTTCATAAGAAAGTGTTATTTGTTTTCCAGCAAGCTCTGGGATAAAATAACTGTATACTCTATAACCATTATTAGAAGTTAAATATAATTCTTTTTCATAATCATTTTCAAAACTATTTTTGACAGTTATCTTTTCTGCAGAACTATTTCCATATGCTTGATCACTCTTCCACCTTGTTAAATCTTGAAGGTCAAATAAGTTTTCTCCTTCTGGAGATCTCTTATTTGCAGTTTTTATCATTTCTTCAATATTCATTGTTGCAGAAAGACCTGATAATTTAAACAAATTAGATCCATTTAATATAACATTAGAACCATATGTCTTATTATCATTATAATATTCAGTAATAAAATCGAAATAATATGATCCATTACTATCCAAATTATCAAAATTAATTGTAGTAGAAATTGGATTATCTATATCTCTTGATACCTCAATAGTTCTAGCAGCAATTTCTTTACTTCTGCCACCACTTTCAGCTTTAGAAACTTTTAATAATATCTGATTAGTTGGCTTTTTATCAGAAGTCATAATAACATTATCAGGGTCAAATACATATGCATCAAAATCTATATAACCAGAAGCTATAAATAGATTATTTAATGATACATAAGGAACTGCCTTTAATGTTTTAAATTTATTATTTGTAACTACAGTATTTATAAAAATAGTATTTGTTCCAGAAGTAACCGTAGTCTTTGCATTAATAATATAATTTGAGTTAGAATCTAACCAATTCGGATCACTACCAATTGTCAGTTTTATACCTTCCATCAAGTCTTCTTTTTTACCAGTAGCTTCATATACTACTTCTTTATATTTAGGACTCTTTGGCTCATTATTAACAACTTCGATTCTAATTGTATCATCTAATATATCATACATAGATGGATTATTAGTTAAAACACTAGAAGAAACTATTATTTTAATACTTCTTTCATCAATAGCATCTTCTCCATCGTGAGAAACATTAATTTCTACTTTACCTAACTTAGATACATCAGTTGATACAAATGGAAGTGTACCAATTTCATAATTTTCATAATAATAACCTTCAGCTGTTCTATAATCACATTTTACAGTTAAAGTATATTTTTTAGCAGTATCTAATCCATCAACAGAATATTCTGTTTGACCATCATAAATATTACCAGTAGTAAGTAAAGAACCATCTTCACTAAACAAATAATATTTAGGATTAATAACTTCTACATTATCAGGGTTTTTAACAATAATATTAAAATAAGCAATCTTAAAGTTTGGATTATTCTCCTTAGTTCTAACTATAGAAGCACTAGGAGGAGATTGTTTAGTTGTAAATGAGAATGTTCCATTTTTAACAATCAAATCATTATCTGCTGTATCTTTAATAGATATTGATGCATCATAATGAGTATAAGACTTTAATGTATTAACACTTGTATATTCAAAATCTACAAGATTAACTAAATTTTTAATTTCACCAGCTGTTAAAGCAAAATTTACTTTAGGAACTGATATTACAACTTTTTTAATACCATTTAAAACTTCATCATCTGCTTTATTAGCTAATTTAAATGAATCTATATGGAATGAATTAGTATCAGTTGTAACATTACCTAAATCAAATGTAACAGGTCCGACTTCATCAACAGATCTAGTAGTAAATGAATCTATCTCTCCTTTATTATTAAATATAATATCTACTTCTACTCTATTCTTTTCACCTTTAGGTAAATATTGGAATATTGCAGAAACAGTATATTCTGTACTAGGTTTTAACCCAGTAACTTTAAATGATCCATTAGATGAAATAGTTTTACTAAATGCAACTGTTCCATCTTTATATTTAAATGTAAATGTTGGTGATTTAACAATTGCAGAAGATGGGTCGTTAATAGTAATAATACCTCTATAAGAATATGTTTTAGCATACGTATCATTAACAGATACTGTAGGTATTATAAAATCTCTATCTGGATGTTTTGAAGGATCAACCTTAACATATTTAGATGATGAATTAGCAATTTCTCCGGAAATAGTAACATTTTCTTGTTCCTCAACTATTTCAACATCTTCTTTTGTTTTATTTTTTTCATCTTCATCTTCTTTTGTTTTATTACCATCTTTTATAGTAGAGTTAGTACCCTTATTTTCATCATCAGTTTTAACCTTAACTAATGAAAGATTTATAAGTAAAGCTCTATAAGTACCATCAAAATTACCAATAACAACGTTATTAGCATCATCAATAAGAGGTATTTTTTTATAAATAAACTCTCCGTTTGATAAAAAATAATAACCTAGAGCATTAGTTTCAAATTTAATAAATGAGTTAACAGGTATAACATGTGTATCATTATATGTTTTAATTTTTAATTCAGCAACATTAATATATAAACCATTATTCATTCCAACAAATAAATAAGAATAATCTGTTGCTTGCTCATAATTACTTGTATTATATAACTTACCATCAGTAATCATAGATTCTGGATAAGCTGCTTCACGATCAAAATCTGAAGTGATATATTCACCAAGATTTGAAGCAATAAAAAGAGTAGATGAATCTTTTGAAACAATAGGATAATCAATATTTACTTTTGTTTTCTTTTCTTCACCTACATAAAAATTAGAACTACTTTTATAAATAGTGTCATTTATTGATACAGGTTCTAATGAAATATCCTCCTGTTTCTTTGAATCAGATAAATTATTATAAATAGCATTAGATTTAAATGCAAATCCATCAACCTCAACAGATGCATAATTAACAAATCTATTTAAAAATAGAAACACTCCTAACGCCACCATAATTAATAAACTAAATGGTATAATTGCCTTTTTCATAAAAACCCACTTTCCTGGAAACAAAGAGTTTATTTATTACTATTTGTTAATAAAGTTAATCTATCAATATTCTTCATTAATATTACAGATTGACCTCCATATAAAATATTACCTGTACTTAAATTAATCTCATAATCATCATTATATGCTTTTACATCATAATCAATATTCTCTGTAATAGCAGTCATTTTATTAGATTCATAATCATATATATATAAATAATCTCTATATCTATTTCTTACATATGATAATGGTGATAATTCCATTTTTTGATCTCCATATTCTATAGTAATTGGATCAATAAAGAAATATGTAGTCATACCATCATACATAAATGCATTACTAATATTCATATCTAAATCAATATTAGATAATTTTATATAAGTATCTGTCTTACTAACTTGAGTAAAATAATTCAATCTATTTTGTTTTAATCCAAGAGTTGGTCTAACTAAAGACATAGCATTTGGAAATAAAACTTTCTTTTCATTTTTATAATAAATAGGTTCCATTATATCTTCCCATTTACCATTATTTGTAGATAATTCAGTTACTTTATTATTTCTATCTAAAACTAATTTACCCTTATATTCAAATAAGGAATCATCTACATAATAATAAACTTCTTCATCTTGAGAAGTAGTAAATTGTTCTAATTCATTTCTAGAACGTAGCGAAAAAAATATGAATAATCCAAGTAAAATAATCGCTACTCCAGATAAAATAAACTCTCTACTATGATTTTTCATAATTAACCTCCAAAATACCAAGTTTTTTTGCTTTATCTATTCTCTTCTTAGTAAGAACATTTATATTCTTTCCTAAAATAAAGACATCAAAAGCAACTATAAATAAACAAGTTGATACAAATAAAATTAACACGTACCAAACATAATTTACATCAATAAGATAAGACAAAAAAACTTGTTCCAAAAAACATAAAACTACTAAAAAAGCAGTAGCTAAAAAATTAAGTATCATATTTACAATATCAAGATTTATTATACCATAAATCAAAATTGGTGTAAATATGAACAAAAGGGAATAACTGGTGAAACCATTTAGAAACATTGTCTCTAAAATAACTATAAATTGAATAAAAATTAATGAGAAAGAAACTATATCTTTATTATTTAAACTCAAAAATAAACCATATAAAGAAATATTGTTATTATTAACACCTTTTCTAAAAATTAGGTGCAAAAAAAGAAGTAGTAATGCCATAAATGGAAATACTATTATATATGGTAATAATTTACTCAAATTATAGATTACTTCATCCATATTATTCTCCTTCTATCATTAAATTAAATACATTATCAATACAAACATAATATCCAACTATATTGTCTAAAGATTTAGTATGTTCTGGATACTCTATTTCTATTTTACCTTCAACCTTTCCTATTATAGAAATATAATCTTTTAAAATAAGAAGATTATAATCCTTAGAAATAATACGTACTGCTAGAACATCTTCAATTGTTTCTAGCCCATTTTTTAATGTAAAAATCTTAACTAGCATTAGCAGCCACATCCTTAGCAGCCTCAGCTTTAACTGGTTCTTTATTTGCTGCATCATCACTAGGAGCACTTGGAGTAGGCTGTGCATTTTGAACAGGTTGTGTTGGGGCTGCTTGAGCAGAACCACTTACATAGAAACTTTCATCTTTAATAGTTCCTATATATAAGAAGTTATCTTCATCAACACTATCATATTTACCATTCAAAATAGCTTCTACATCATCAAGAACATCCTCTATATTAACAAATTTACCTGGAATATTTGTGAAGTTTTCAGCAACGAACATTGGTTGTGTGAAATAATTACGAATTTTTCTTGAACGATAGAATATATCTTTATCTTCTTGAGATAATTCATCAATACCAAGAACAGCAATAATTTCTTCTAAATCTTCATATCTAGTTAAATTCTTTAATACTTCCTCAACTAATTTATAATGTCTATCTCCAACTATAGTTGGGTCAATTAATTTACTAGTTGTTCTAAACAAATTAAATGCTGGATATAATCCTTTTTCAGCAACTTTTCTATCTAAAACAACTTGTCCATCAGTATGTGATGTGATTGACAATACGGCTTCATCATTCATATCATCTGCTGGAACATAAATTGCTTGGAAAGAAGTAATAGATCCTTTATCTAAAGAGTTAATTCTTTCCTCAACTTCTGAAACATCAGATGCCATTGTTGTTGGATAACCATTTTCAACAGGGAAATGTTTAAGCTCTGTAGAGATTTCACTCTTAGCTTGAACAAAACGATAAATATTATCTATGAAAAGAAGAACATCTTGATCTTTTTCATCTCTTAAATATTCAGCAAGAGTAAGTCCACTATATGTAGCTTTACTTCTAGCAACTGGGTTATCACCCATTTGACCAAATACGATAGAAATCTTATCTAAAAGATTAGATTCTTTCATTTCATCATATAATTCTTTACCTTCTCTTAAACGTTCTCCAACACCAATAAATACAGCATTAGAATTTCTACTTTTATAAATATTGTTAATAAGTTCTTTAATGACAACAGTCTTACCTACACCGGCACCACCAAGAAGTCCCATTTTGAAACCTTTAGCGATTGGTGCCAAGAAATCAAGAGCCTTAATTCCAGTATGAAGAATATCTTTATTAACATTAATATCTGCTAATGTAAGGTTAGTATTATAGATAGTTCTATCACTACCATTTTTAATTTCTCCTTCACTATCAATAACTTCTCCATATGAATTAAATACACGACCTAAAATCTTATCAGAATATTCAATTTTTAAACCATCACTATTTCTAATAACATTTAGCCCACGCTTAAGACCTATTACACTTGAAAGTGGAATAGCTGTAACGATGTTTCCTGATAATTCAACAACCTCAAACTTGTAAGATTTCTCACCATTTGAAGCTATCAAAATATCATTAAGCTTAATATCTGACATAATATCAAAAAATATTTTAACATTAATATCTGATATAGAAATGATCTTTCCTACCATTTTTTATCAACTCCTTTTATTGCTCTTGTCTAAGACTTATTTGTCTTTTGAAATTCTTTTCTTTTTCCTCTATTCTCTTCATTATTTCTTTTTCAGTTTCAATTTCATCTATTTTCTTAATAGATTCACGAGTTATTCTTTCTCTCATAACGTTCTCAGAAGCATAACTATTACATTCTAATATTTTTATATTATAGCATATGTATTGAACGATAAGACTTGAAATTAAATCATCAACATTAGTTTCAGTAATAAAATCAATCTTTAATAATTTATCATCTAATTCCTCATCTAATTCAACAACAGGGAATATTTTCTTTTTATCGTATATAATTTGACTAACTGAAACATAGTGATTATAAACAATATTAATTTCTTTAACTTTCTTCTCAAGAACGTATTCTTTAATAATCTGTTCAATTTCATTAAGTTTATCTAAAAACTCTTCTTTTTCACATTTAAATAGTATTTTATCGTCTTTATTAGCAGCTGCATAAATCTTTCTACCAATAATTATTTTATAAGAATCTTTATCTTTTTTTACTGACGAATAAACTTGACTATTAAATGATCCACAAAATCCCAAATCATTACCTAAATAAATATTTATTATAATTCCTTCAGGATTTTCAACTAACATTTTTTTATCTAATTTTAAGTTTCTATTATTTGCAACAATATAAAGCAATTTAGTAATATCTTTTTCAAACTCAAAGTATTTGCTAGCTTGTTTCTTAGCTTTATCAACACGTATTAAAGAGTGAAAATTCATAACTTTTACTATATTCTTTATACTTGTCATTTTTTAGCAGCTCCTTTATCTCCCGCTGGTGCAGCTGGTTGTGCAGCTGGTGTTGTAGCAGGTTGTGCTGGTGCTGCAGGCTGTGCTGGAGCACTTGGTTGCGTTGGTGCTGATGGTTTATTTTCAGCAGGTGAAGCAGCCTTTGGAGCCTCTGTTTCAGGTGCAGTTGGTTTTTCAGTTGGCTTTTCAACTGGCTTTTCAACTGGCTTATCAGCAGGTTTATTAGCAGGTGCTGATGGTTTAGAACCACCAGTAGCTGCATTACTAGCTTGTTTTGCTTTTTTATCATTTTCAGTCTCTACTGCATTTGGATCAAATCTCTTTCTAATTTCAAATGCACTTAATGGACTAAATTTACTTTGATTTAAACTATCTAATATCTTTTTACCTTCAAATAACTTTGTTTGTAATTCTTGGCTCATTTCATCAGTATTAGCTAGTTCATATACATCTCTTGTTTCTAAATAACTAAGTAATAATTGCTTAATCTTAGTACCTAATTTTTTCATTTCTGGTACTTGAACAGCACCACCAAGTCTTGAAACGCTAAGACCATAATTTATAGCAGGTTTTTGACCTTTTTGGAAGTTCTTTGCAGACAGAACTATTTGTCCATCTGTTATTGAAATAATATTTGTTGAAATATAGTCAGTAATTACACCAGCTCTAGTTTCAACAATTGGAAGTATTGTAATACTTGCGCCATTCTTATATTGGCAACCACTCTCAAGCATTCTTGAGTGTGCATAGAATATATCTGCTGGATATGCATCTCTACCTGGACTCTTTCCAGAAAGAAGACTGATTTCACGATATGCATCAGCATGTCTCTTTAGGTCATCTAATACAACTAAAACATCATATCCATTCTTCATATAATAATCTGCGATTGAAGTAGCAAAATATGGTGTTAGATATAGTAATGGTGGAACATCATCATAGAAAGCAGTAACAATAATTGTATAATCTGTAGCTTTTCTCTTAAGAAGTTCATAATAAATTTCTTTAACCTCTTTCTTAGTTTTTCCAATAGCAACATAGATACAAAGCATTCCTTTACCAGCTTGATTAACAATAGTATCAAGAGCAATTTGTGTTTTACCAGTTTTCTTATCACCAATAATTAATTGTCTTTGACCTCTACCTATTGGGTATATTAAGTCAATACCGGCAATACCAGTTTCCATTGGTCTATTAACACTAGTTCTATCCATAATTGGAACTATTTCATGTTCAACAGGAATATTTATTGTATTAGTAAACTTCTTATTAATTAATTTATCGTTTCCAAATAAGTCAACTATTTTACCAATTGACTCAAGTGAAAACTCACCAGTTAACTCTTCATTTGTTTGATAAACTGGATCACCAATACTTACATTTCCACCTTTATATAACAAAGATATGATAACTTTATTGCTATCAAGCTTTGTTACATAACCAATAGAATTCTCTCCTACTTTAATTTTTTCATAAAAGAATGCATTATCAAGACCAACAGCTTCTACCATGAAATCCATTACCTTGATAACTTTACCTGTTCCGAATATATTTTTTCCTGCTTCTATGTCATCTATTCTCTTATTTAACATTTTATCTATACTGTTGTCCATAAGACACACCACCTTTTTATCCTAAACTATAATCGTATATATTTCCTCTATATATAATTTTTATTCCTCTGTATACTTCTTCTCTATACATTGTTTTAACTTTATCACTCACATCATTGAAAGATACATTTTTATTTCCAACTAATACATATATCATTGGATCATTCTTCTTAATTTCAATGTCTAAATAACCAATAAAATTTTCCAAATCAAAATGTTCATTAATTTTTTCGTATGTAAATATAAGTTCATTATCTATTTTAGACACTTCTTTTTTAAACTCATTAATTTCTTCTTCATTATCACGAAGTAAATTATAGATACCAACTTTCTCAATATATTTCTTTACTTGAGTAAGTTTATTATATTTATCAGTACTATTATCACTTAATGTTTGATTAACGAACTCTTCAACTATATATCTTTCATCATAGTTAAATTTTGAATCAATTTTTTTAATTACTTGTAATATATCTTTAACATCAAAATCATTAACATTTTTTGATTGATATAATACAACTCCGCCTTCTCCCTGATTTAATTCGTTAGGTAACAATACCTGAACTACCCTATCTTTTTCTTCTTCCTCACTATTTTTATTTCCACTCTTTTTACTGTCTATTTCACTTAATTTTAATGTGAAATATTCTTTTCCTTTTTCATTAACACTGCTTAGTATACTTTTTAATATAAAGTATACAGTAACAATCATTAATACTAATATTAGTATTATTATTACTATTGAAACTATCATACTATACTAACAGTGGATTAAAGAATAATAAGAAGAAGATAAATAAGAATAGGAATAATAGACATACTGTCATAACAATCAAAACTGTCATTACAGAATGAACTATTTCACCTTTTGTTTCTGGGTTACGACCAACAGCCTCAGCTACTCTTGAACCAATAAGACCAATTCCTATGCATAATCCAAGAAAAGCAAGACCAGTCATAATTCCGATGCAATACAATGTTGCAGACATTACTACTTCCATAATTTCACTCCTTTATTCATTATAAAATATATATTCTACTTTTAAATTCAAATCTTCTTCACAACTATTAGTAGAATCTCTCTTACAAACTTCTACATCTTGTAATTTTAATATATTAACAGAATTTCCTGTTGCTAATGTTCTACCTTTTTGTAATTTTAGAACACCATTATAAATTCCATCTTTACCAATATCTTCAGCAATTAATACTTTAGATCCTTGATCACTTTCATCACTTGATTTAGGAGCTGTATTACTTAATACAACTGACCCAAGTTCTGTTCCATCAGAAGTAAATACAAGTTTAGCAGTTTTAAATTTATAATTTAAGTCAACTTTTAATCTATAATGTATTGATAATTGAGTTGTATTATCTTCTAATAAATTATCAGTTGTAATCTTAGTTATTTGAAGATCATAATCAGCTACTGTTGTACAAATTGTTACTTCATCTTCTATAGTCTCTCCAGTAGCATCATTTGTTTTGTATCCAAACTTTAAATTATATTCAGAGTCTGGAGTTAAATCACCAATAGAGAAACTAGTACTATTTTTATTTAAATAATATGTTTTTCCAGTGTCACTACCAGATTTATATAATTTTATAAATACTACATCATATTCACTATTTGGATCGAATACTGAATATGTAATATCAATAGTTGAAGATGTAGCTCCTACACTCTTTAATGCAACCCACTTATTAAAGTCATAGAATACTGTCTTTTGACTAATTAATTTAGAAGATGTTTCATTTGCATTTTTAAGTGACACAACTAAATTATTTACACTAGTAATAATACTATTTAAATAATCGTCGTAATATCCAACATCCATCTCAACTACTGTTTCAGGTTCAGTAACAACCTTCTTTTTCTTCTTAGTAGTTTTCTTTGTAGTTGAACTACTAGAAGTACTACTACTTGAAGTAGAAGTTGCTTTTTCCTCTTCCTTCTTTTCTTCGCTATCATATATAGTAGTATTCTCTACTTCTTCATATTCATTACTACTACCTATAACAGTTTTTAAATCAATTTTAGTTTTATCATATGTTAATTCTTCATTTGCTATATCGAAATTGAATTGTGCTCCAGTTAATACTATAGGATTAATAGTCTTAAATGATAAATCACTATTTGCAAATGAAGCATTACCATTTTTATCAATTTCTATATATAAGAAACCTCTAGCATCAATAACCGTATCATCTTTACTCTTGATATTAGTATCTACCATAAGATATTTTCTATCATCAAGTTTAAACAATTTAGTTGGAGCAGATTTAGGAACCTTATTCTCCTTAACTAGATGTTTAACTGATCCGGTATTCAATATTTGATAAATATCTCCATATAGTCGTAAATATGAATCATTTTCTTTAGCTACAAATGTAGTCTTTCCAAGTTTATATCTATTTGTATCAGCACCTACTGTTTCATATAAATAATAATTACCATCAAGTTTTTCTTCAATTTTAGCATTTCCTGTTGTTTTTATATATTTTAAGGAATCTGTATATAATACACTTCCAACATCAACTTCGTATACATTTTTATCCATTTTAGCATAAGAGATTATAAAGTATACGAACATGGCTAAAATAACAATCAGTAAAATTGCCAGAAATACAAATAACCTTGAATTTTTAACTTTTCCTTCCATATTTATCACCATTATCCTTTAGAGTAATTTAATTGAGTATTACCAACCAGTACATCATCTGAATAGAATTGCAACACTATTTGATAAACTCTTCCACCTTCAAACGTGTATGAACCATCAAGCGCAGATGGAAGATCGAAATAAGTATAAGAATGTAATGTTACCCAACTAGGGCTATAATTATCATTATTTTTTAATATAACATCTTCATCATCATATATTGTATAAGCAACTCTATTAACTCTTGTTAATTCAAATGAATCAGTAAAACCTACTCTAATAATACCATTATCTGAAGTATTAATAATTATTGGGTTTCCAATATATATACTTGTTCTAATATTTAAATCTCTAGAAATATTTCTATATCTATAACCAGAATCATTTGGAGTATTCTTAGTATCTGCATTAAACCTAACAATTATTTTACAAATACCATTAGCATTAACACACTCTATACCATTGAATACTTCAACTCTTGTAGGATCCCCATCTCCTATTTTATTAGCACTAGAAACACTATTTTTATAAACTGAATATGTACTATGTTCAGAATTTCCTAATGCATTATACACATCTCTAAATACAACCCTTATATCAAATCTATTGTCAGACACATCAGTAATTCTCGAAATAGATATAGAAGGAAGAGCTATACTAAATTTAAATTTAAGACCTTCATATCTAACTAAATTACTAGATCCTACATAAGGAACAATATCAATAAGATAATTTTTTCCAGTTTCTAATCTTTGGAAAATATCAATATTATAGGTATAAGAATTACCCATTTTATAATATTCTAATTCATCAAATGAAACATCAGATACTAATACAGGATGTTCAGCACTAGTTTGATAAACAATAAATTTAAGACCATCAAAACCTTCGGTAATATCTAAATCAAAACTTACATAAAGTTTTCTAGTGTGTTGTTCTAAATTTCCTTCATAGAAAGATGAAACATTATGAATTCCAATATCATTTTTTGTCGTAAATATAAAGTATGGATTTCCTCCTGGAGCAGTCGACGTAAATGTTCCATTAGGAGTATTATCAGAATGCCATGTATATTTAATGTAATATCTTTGATTAAATTCAAGACCAGTAATTTGATTGATTGAAACATTAAACATTGACATATCCCAATTTTCTGTCTTAACAGGAGTAGTTGATTTATTATTACATGTAGGATCATCAGCCGCAGAAGAAAGACATTTATAAATTTGTGCTGTTACAACTAAAGTGTCTTCATCTTCAACATCTACACCTGAAACTTCTCCTTCAATAGAATATGTAGTAACTCCTATGTCTTCTTTCTTAATATCAATTGTTGGTTTAATTTCATCAAAACTAAATGTACATACTTCTCCTGTTTTACAATCAGCGCTAGACTTATCAACACCAACAATATAGAACAAATCTCCATCACCATTTTGGAATTTACCATTAACCAAACTATAGTTAATAGTTGAATTCAATGTATTATCATTCTTACTTTGGAAAGTAAGAGTTTTTGTATTGTAATTATGATTTACTAATTCATTAATATATGATATCTTATTTGCATTTTCAGGATCAGATATATATAAATATTTAGATCCATCATCTTTAAGCATTGCATATCCATTTGTACTATATGGCATATCAACACCATATTGACCATTATCATAATATAAAACTATGTCAAATGATATAACTTGCTGATTACCAGCAGTAGATTTCAATTCTTTAATATCATTATAATTAATAGTTACAGATTTTGAACCACGAGGTTCAATATCAACGTTTCTTAATGTTTTCTTAACAACACCATTACTCTTTATAACTATATCTGCAGAAATAGTGTTAATACTTGAAACGTCATTGAAGTTTTCAAATTTAATAATATGCTTATTATGTCCTGCTTCTATTGTATATTTTAAAGGAGTAAATACATCAACAGGGCTACCAATAGTAACAGCTACAACTGGTATTTTACTATAACCTGCATTTGGGCCACTTGTATCATAATCATTTAATCTCTTATTAATATATGCATTTAAAGCACCACTATTGTAACCAGGATCAAAGTTAAGAGTAAATGTACCTTGATTTGTTCCAGTGTTAACAAGATTAATTTTTCCTAAATCATTAATATCACTAGGAGCAACGCTTCCATTATAGTAATAAAGAGTAGATGCTTCAATTGCACCATCTAAATCATTTAAGAAATACTTAAATGTAATTGAATCATTAGTTCTATAAGATAAATAAGACTCAAATGAAATATCTTGCTTCTTTGTAAGCATTGTTTTAGAAACATCACTAGTATCTAAACCAGCAATTCCATCTAAAGTATACTGCATAGTATATTTGAAATAATATTTTCTTCCTCTTTTTAATCTATTTGAAGAATTATCATCTCTATCAGTTGCAAATTCAAATGTATATGGTAAAACTGAACCATCAGGTGAATTAATTACATCAGATTGAGCAACAAGTTCACTAGTACTAGCATCATAGGCAAAATATTGAATATTAACTAGTGATATTGGAGCTGTTAAATTAGGTGTAACTCTAACACCTGTTTGAGTTCCAATATTCATTCCATCATGCTCAGTTTCATTTAATATTGGGAATAAATCCATTGGATTATTTTTATTAATAACATTAGCAACCATATTATTTGGTTTAATTAATATTGGATTACCATGAATAACTATTTCATTTTGATAATCTGTATAATCGTATGCATCAGTTACTTCAAAATAATAATTTCCATATGTTATATCATCTTTTGTAAGTTTTCTATCATCTGGTACTCCAGTAGAAAAGAAATCTTGTGTTATTGTATAGAAAAAATTAGTATCGTTTGAATATAATAATTCTTTTAATGAACTGTGATAATCATCAGGATCACTATCATCTATTCTCTTCCACCAACATTGATTAGTAGGGATACAAGCAGTTGTCTTATCATAGTTCTCGCTATAAAACATGAACTTAATAGATTTCATAGTTTCCATTTCAAATAAAGCAGTATCATTATTACTACCAACTCTAACACCTACTTCAAAAGTTTGTAATGATGCACCAGTCGAATTATTATAACTTGAAGTTAAATCATTAGTTTCAATTGTATTAACAATAAATTGACCAATATCAGATAGTACAACATCATTTACATCTGTACTTTCAGGATTAGGTTTAATATATGCTTTTACAGTAAATAAGTAAGAATCATTTTTCTTAAGATTATTTTTACCAAATGTTAATGTGATTAAACCTGTCGCAGAGTCAACTGTATAATCACCAACATTATAAGTAACAACAAGTGGTTCAGCACCAACTGATAAGTTTTGATATGTAACCATAATTGATCTTGTTGTATCAACAGTAGGTATTGGTGTACCAGTATCATCAAAATTTTGTTCTCTAATCAAAATATTTCCAGAAATACTTTCATGTGTAATATTATTTTTTCTAAATGTTACTGTAGGATACTTATAACTATCTATAACAAGGAAATCACTTCCTACAGGTATTTCGTATTCCTTTTCATTATCATTAAATACTAAATAAACATATGCTATATATGTAACATTTCTTTTTAGTATTTCATCATCAACCAACAACTCAATGTTTGAATTAGGTTTTCCATCTTTAGAAAGTATAAATTGATTATTACTAGTATCATAAACATTAACTCTATATGCTGTAATACCACCATAAGTGTCAGCTATATCGTCTAAATAAATAATAAATTTACTTCCTCTTTTATCAACAGAGAAAGATGTTCCACCTAAAATAGGTTTAACTTTTAATGTTTTAAATGTTTGAACATAACTCTTATCAGAAGAATTAATAATAGTATTTCCATAAACAAAATCATATACTCTTATCATTAATTCATGATTAGGTTTTAATTCTTCAAATACTATTTCATCAGAATACTTATCATCGTCAAATGATATTTCTGATTCCTCAACAATATAAGATTTAGTTGTATTGTTATACAAAGAGTATTTAAAACTTTTTACTTTAGAATAATCACTCTTAGTTATAACAAACTTAGCACCATCTGTTTTAACATACTCTTTTTCAAGAGTAATACCTAATGATGGAGTAACAAATGTTTTTTGAACAAAGTCTCTATTATAAGTAATGTTATTTTTTTCATAATTCATGTTCATTATTAAAGCATAGTTAGTATCAGGCATAAGAGTAGCCACATCAATTTCAACACTTCTACTACCAGAAACATCATTATATAAATAAACTACTTCATTAGTACTTAATTTAACTATTTTAATTAAAAGATCACCAACTAATACACTTTCTTTATCAGTAATATTAACTTTAGCATAAACACTATTAGCAGTTAATTCGAATTTTTCAACTGAAAACTCAGCATCTTTAATAGCCGCATTATCTTGAACAACTCTAGTAATTTCTATCTCAGCTGCATTTATTTCACCATCAGCAACTAAATCAAATTCTGGTCTATGAATAACTTTATTTGTTTTTTGAGTTGTATCATCATCATCATCTTCATCTTCACCAGTATCAGTCGTTGTATCCTGTTTTGTAGTATTAGTCTTTGTATCTGTCTTAGTTTCATTTTTAGTAGGAACTTTAACAGGTATTTTTGTCGTAGTTTCAGGAACTATTTCAATATTATCATCAGAGTTAATAGTAATTTCACCTAAATTAACTTTGAATTTACCGTTATTATATATTTTTTTATTAACTAAATTAATGACAGTATCATCATCAAGATATACAAATATTTCTGATGAAATATTAGAAATATCAATTTCTTGATTTTGTAATTTTACAATATTTCCGTCAAAGTAAGTTAATTCAATATAACCTGATTTAACTTTTTGTTCATCCTCATCAGATACTTTAATAGATAGTGAAGGAGAAGCAATCATATATTTATTAGGAGCAGTTTTAAGAATAAACTCCTTAAAATTCAATTGTTTTCCTAAATAATCTACTTTAAAATCACTACCTGCTTTTGATAAAACAGTTCCTTCAAAGATAGTATAATATTGGAAACTTTTTTGAGTCATATCAGATAAATCAACAAGAGCAGATTTTTTAAATACAGCTGCAGAGCCATCATTATAATGGATTATTGCATCATTTGGAATAACTTTCTTGTCATTTTTATCATTTTGGAATTCAACTATATCTTTAAATGTATATATCTTATATTTCGAATTATCAGCAAAATAATATTTATTACTACTTTCAGTTTCTATAACATATCCTTTGCTTTGAAAATTAGAAAATTTACCATTGTAATAATTAAATCCAAGCACGAAAAAGACACCAATTAGAACAATTGATAAAATCAACAATATCTTTTTCATCCTCTCACCTCAATCCTCTACTATCATTAATAATTATATCAAATTTTTAATAAAAATAAATTAATAATTTTATTTTGTTGTTACATACGCCAAAAAGTAAGAGCTAAAACTCTCTTACTTAGCGTACGTTACAACGGATGAATCAATAAATTCACCATTACGATAAAATTGAAGATTTATCGTATAAACCTGCCCTGATTGTAACGCTATTTCTAAATCAGTAAATGGAGTAGTAGTGTTTTCATCTCTCCATGTAGGAACAACACCATTACTATTTGCTACAATTGATCCTCCATTTCCATATACTGTATATCTAATTAGGTTAATATCTTTTACTTTATATGAGTTTGAAAAACGAAGTCTTACAATACCATTATTAGATGTTGCAACTGCACTTACGTCACCAATTAATATATCAGCAGAACTGTTAATACTTAAATCATATACATCTTGTAAATAATTAATATATGTTGTTCCAGACTGACTATTGTATGCAAGAACGTTATCAATTTCATAATTATATGTTACCTCAACATAACAATCAGTAGATGTACATCCAGTAACATTATAGAATAATACTTCTCTTGCATCTATAGGAGAACCATCAGTTGGTGATAGTGGAGTAGAATTGCTACCATCTACAAGTTTAATTGTATAACTAGTATTATCTTTAAATGCATTATAATAATCACTGAAATAAACCCTAGCAAAATATTGATTTTCAGAATTCTTTTGAATGCTTGCATTTATTACTGGCTCTGGAATAGTAAAGTTAAATTTTACTCCAGTTACACCAGTTAAATAATCTTTTTCAATACTATTCTCATGATAAACATATGGAAGAATATCAATATAATAACTACCACCAGAACTTAACATCATATCAATGTTAACTCTTTTATAAACTGGTCCATTAAGAGTAGTTCTAGTTTCAAGAAGAGCCTCCATATCAGTATCATCAGAAATAAATAATGTAGTTGGTAAACCATTTTGATCTGGATATGTAGCATCTAATTTTTCATTATTACTATTTAATGTATATATTTGGTATTCGATACCATCAACACCATCTAAATTATTAACTAAATACGAAATTAATAATTCACGGGTATTTGCTACTCTGTCAGCAGAATATGTAGCATATACATTTCTAATACCTATATTATTCGAAGTCTTTATTTCAGAATAATAACTATAATCTCTACTATTTGAAAAATAGAAATCAAGTGGACCGGAACCATTAAGATAATAATGATAATAAATCCTATATTTTGTCTCTTGCTCTAGTCCTTCAATTGTAATTTTAGAAGACGAATTAAAGTCAGTCAAAGACATTTGTTTAGTAACATTAGGAGTTAAATTTTGATATGTATTGTTTAATGAAGAACAAATATCATTCTCGCATTTATATAAATCAATATGAACTTCAAAATTTGGAATGTCTTCTTCTTCAACTCCAACAATATTAGCATAAACATATCCTGTTGATACACCAGCTGCTGTTCTTGTAATAGTCATTGTTGGATATATTTGATCGAAATTAAAATCACACGCATTAGCAGAAATACAATTGGAATCAAAAGCATTTACCTGTTTAATACTAATTCTAGTCTCCGCATCATTAATATTGAAATAAGTATATGAATTTCTTAAGAAATAATATAAATTTGTTCGAACAGATGGTGAAGATTTTTTACTAATTCTAATCTGTTTAGTTTGATCAGGTTGTAATATTTCAAAATTCTCTTTATCTATACCAAGTCTTTGTGTTTTAGAAAAAGTATAATATTTACCATTACTATATTGGAAAGCATAACCATATCCCAAGTCAGTACTTTGAATACCATAAATACCAGCATCATAATATACTTTCACGCTTGGAACAATGTTTATTGTCCTTTCTGCAGTTGATTTAAATTGTTTTATTTCAGAGAAGTTAATCATAATAGTATTATTTTCAACAGGCAAATCTCTTAATGTTGTAGTAGGAGTTATGCCGGCACGGTCAGTAATTGTAACATCAGCGCTAATAATTCTAGAAGCAATATCAGCTGAATTTATTAATATGATATTAGCAACATTATTACCTTTTTCTAATCTATATGTAATACCACTAAAATCATATGAACTACCAATAACAGTACTAAATGTATAATTTATTGGATAACTAGTAACAGCAGCAGCGCCCTTCTTCTTTAATATATAAGAATAATAACCAGAAACTGTTCCAGAACTCAAAGGAATTGCCAAAGTTTTTTCATTATTATCATTGTAATCATTTTTAAAAATTTCTATACCATAATAGTCAGTTGTGTCACTATCTTTATACCAATATAACATATGTGCATCAACAGTTTGTGTTGTTGGTCTGCCATTAACATTTACAACAACTTCTTTTGTACCAGTTACAGCATCATCAACATCTCTATATATATAATTAAAATATACGTTTTCTTCATCTCTATTTGATTGATATGCTGTAAATGTTGGAGCTTGTTTTTCAGTTTCATATTCTCTGGTAAATCCACTCTCTGCTTCTATTAATTCTCCAGAACATTCTTTAGTAGTACCATTTTCGCTAAAACTAAAACCAGTACCACTTTCACGATATTTATATGAGAATTGGAAATAATATGGCTTTCCACGCAAGAAAGACTCATCGATAAATTCAGCATCCTGATCTAAACCATCTTTTGAAAAATATATGTTAGCCCAAGGAAGAGAACCAGTACTTCCATTAATATTTTTTGTGAATGTAGCAACTTTTTTCTTAGAAATACCATCATACACTGTATATGTAACAGACTGAACATAACACTCTGTTCTTGTTAAATTAGCCTTAACACTAAATCCTGTTTGAGTATTATCATTCAACTCAGGATATAAAGCGCTACCATCTTTTAAAATACTTTTAACAGTTACTGGATTTGTTTGATTAATTCCACCTCCAGAACCAGTATTAGCACTTATTGTAAGTGGAGTGCTTTCAATTGGCAATATATTAGGATGAATAGTATAATCGAATGCACCATCAGAGGCAATTTCCAAATAATATTGACCATAAGTAATAGAACTTTTTGGAATATTTAATGTATCTTGAGTAATTACAAGACTATGATCATATAATTTATCCTTAAGAGCACTATTATAATCATTATGATCATTAATATTATCCGGATCATCGAACAATGTATATGTCCAACATCCATTAGAACTTATACAATCTGTTTCTTTATTATATTTAGCACTATAGAATAAAATCTTAATTCCTCTCATTACACTTGCTTCTAAAGTTGTATCTTCTTCAGGATCAAGACTTCTAAGTTGAACAGTTGCTTTAAATGAATCATTTCTACTTTGAGAAGTCAAGTTAACATAATCAACAGTCATAGTTTTAGGAATATCAGTTCTTATTTTAAATTGAGATATTGTAGATAATTCATAACCATTTCCATCATGATAACTAATATATGCTTTTACAGTAAACAAGTATACTGAATCAGCTTTTAAATTATTTTTATCAAATTCAAGTACAGCTGTATTACCCTCCATTGCAACATTATATTGAACTTCTTCTTCAGAACCACTTACAGCTTCATTTTGATAAGTAACAACTATTTCTCTAGCAGCATCAATACGTTTTCCATTATCAGTAATAAGTATTCTACCTTTAATTCTTTCAAAAGTAACTTGATCTCTATAGAATGTAATAACAGGGACATCAATCCCATTAGTATTAATATAATCACTACCAATAGGTATTTCATATTCCATTTCATTATCATTAAATATTAAATAAGCATAAACTCTATATACTAAATTTGATGATAATAGATTTTCATCAATATCAAACTCAATATTAGCATTTGTATTAGCTACTCTAGATGTAACAAATTGATTAGTTTCAGCATTATAAACTTCTGCTCTGTATTGTTTAACACCTTTATCTAAATCAGTTACATTATTCAAACTTACTATATATTTATTAACTTGTTTATTAACGCTAAATGAAGCATCTCCTATATTTGGTCTCGTTTTTAATGTCATAAATTTTTCTAAATCTTCATTATCATTTAGTAAACTCATATCATAAACATAATTATATAATTTTAAAAGATATTCATGATCAGGTGATAATCCATTAAATGTTAGCCCAGAATCACTTGCAGAATCTGTAAAATCAACAGTTCCATTAGCAACAGGAGTAGTTGATTTAATAGTATTATCAAATAATTCATAAGTAACACTTTCTACTTTAGAATAATCACTTTTCGCAATTGAATATTTTGCATTAGTTGTTTTAACATATTTCTTTTCTAAATTAACACCAAGTCCAGAAGTAACAAATGTTTTTTGAATAAAATCTTTGTTATAAGTCATTTCATTTTTCTTATAATCGCTATTCATTATTAAAACATAATTTGTTTCTGGCTTTAATGTTCCAACATCAATTTGAATCAATTTTCTGGAATCTTGTTCATAATAAATCAATTGATTATCGTCCAGTCTAATAATTTTAACAGATGTATTACCTACCAATACCTTATCAACATCAGTAATTGAAATACTAGCAGTAACTCTATCAGCGCTAACACTAAACTCTTCTACTTCATAAACAGGATCTTTTATCTTTTCATTTTCTTCTACAACATCAGGAGTATTTGGATCCGCTTCCATTTCAGGAGCATCAACTACTCCATTCGCAACATCAACAAAGTCACCTTTGTGAATTATTTTCTTTTTGCCTGGATTATTTTCATCTTCCTCTTCTTCGTTATCATCACTAGAACTACTAGTATTATTGTTATTATTAGTCTTGTTATCTGTTTTAGTTTCGTTTTTAACTAAATCTCCATTTATTTGAGTATTGTTTTCATCAGGTAAAATTTCAATATTATCATCAGAATTAATTGTTATCTCTCCTAAATTTAATTTAGCCTCATTATTATAATAAATCTTTTTATTTTCTAAATTAATATAAGTATTATCATTTAAATACAATTTCATATCATGAGGAACATTTTGAATATCTTCCTCTTTATTTTGTAATTTTACAATATCTCCATCATAAAAAGTTAATTCAGTATAACCTGATTTAAAAGTTCTTGAATTATTACCATTTTTAACAGTTAAAGATGGTGAAGCAACAAAATATTTATCTTCACTAATCTTAACAATAAATTCTTTTAGTGATAATTGCTTATCTAAATAAGCAATTTTATAATTACCCCCACTTTTAGTAAAAACAGTTTGATCATACACAGTATAGTATTCAAAACTAGTTTTATTCATGTTTGATAAATCAACAACAGCAGACTTTTTAAGTACAGATAAAGAACCATCCAAAAAATGTACAAAACTATCTGTTGGAAGTTGCACTTTTTCATTGTTAGTATTGTTAAAAGAAATAACATTCTTAGTTTTAAACAATCTATACTCGCTATTAGCGGAAAAATATTGTTTATTACTATTAGAAGTTTCTATAAAATAACCATCATATTGAAAGTTAGAATTACTATTATTCTGATAACTAATACCAAATATAAAAAATAATGAGATTAACACTGCAAATACTATGTATAATATTTTTCTCATATTTAGTCTCCTATCATCTACATTATATTATAACAAAAAATAGTTGTAAAAATAAAGTCTTTTATACTCAAAATAAAAAGAAAGCATTATTTTTTCAATGATACTTTCTTTTTTAAAACATTATTTTGAAATTAAATCACAAATAAGATTTGATATCTCTGTTGGATTATCTATAGGAAGCCCATCTATTAATCTTGCTTCACTATATAAAATCTTAGTATATTTTTTTAGCTCTTCTTTATCTTTATCAAATAATTTTTTAATCTTATCAGCAATTGGATGCTTCTCATTAATTTCAAGTATTAATTGTGCTTTTTCTCCAGTAGATACAGGCATTGCATTAAACACTTTTTCCATTGAAGTACTCATAGCTCCTTGTGTAGATAAATAAACTGGATGAGTAGAAATTTTATTAGTAAATTTAACATCTACTACTTCTCCACCAAGAGATTCTTTCATAAATGAAAGCATATCTTTAGCTTCTTCATTTATTTTTTTAGTATTTTCTTTTTCCTCTTTAGTTTCTAAATCCAAATTAGTATCAGAAACATTTTTAAATGGCTTATCATCAAATTTATCAAGTACATTCAAAGCAAATTCATCAACATTACCAGTTAAATACAAAATATCATATTTTTTATTTTTAACCTGTTCTATTTGAGGTAAGGCATCAATTTTATCATAAGAATCACCACATGCATAATATATTTCTTTTTGACTCTTAGGCATATTAGAAACATATTCATCAAGAGTAATAAAATCTTTTTTATCACTTGAATAGAAAATTAATAAATCTTTTATTTTATCTTTGCTAGCACCATAATTATCATAAACACCATATTTGATTTGATTACCAAAGGCTTCAAAGAACTTTTTATAATTTTCTTTATCATTTTTTAACATATCTAATAATTCATTATGAATTTTTGTTTCTAAAGATTTAGCAATAGCTAAAACTTTTCTATCATTTTGTAATGTTTCACGAGAGATATTTAATGATAAATCATCACTATCAACAACTCCCTTAACAAAACTATAATAATCAGGAAGTAATTCTTCACATTTTTCCATTATTAATACACCATTAGTATATAATTCTAAACCTTTTTTATATTCTTTATAGTAATAATCAAATGGAACATGAGAAGGAATAAATAGTAATGATTTATATTCTACAAGACCTTCTACATTATTGTGAATAATCTTAATTGGATTTTCAAAATCCATAAATTTAGAAGTATAAAAATTATTATATTCTTCATCAGTAATAGTTTTTTTATCTTTTTTCCATAAAGGAGTCATAGAGTTTAGAGTAACTACTTCAGTATAATCTTCATACTCACTTTCAGAACCTTCTTTTAATCTACTATTAGTAACCTCCATATTAATTGGATATCTAATATAATCACTATATTTCTTAACAAGTTTTCTAATAGTATATTCATCTAAGAATGTTGAATAATCTTCATCATCAGCATCATCTTTTAAATATAGAATTACTTCAGTACCTGGTTTATCTTTTCTCGTTTTATCAATTGTATATCCTTCTACGCCTTCAGAAGACCAAATAAATGCATCTTCCCCTTCTTTCTTAGATATAACTTCTACTTTTTTAGAAACCATAAATGCTGAATAAAAACCTACTCCAAATTGACCAATGATTTCATTATTCTTTTCATCACTTTCTTTAAATTTTAAAGAACCAGATTCAGCAATAGTACCAAGATTTTCTTCAAGTTCAGTATCATTCATACCAATACCATTATCTTTAATGATAAGTTTTCTCTCTTTTTCATCTCTTTCAATAATAATCTTAGGTTCACTTGCATCTAAATCTTTATTTGTAAGAGCCATGTAAGATAACTTATCCAAAGCATCACTTGCGTTAGAAATAAGTTCTCTTAAAAATATTTCTTTATTAGTATAGATAGAATTTATCATTAAATCTAATACTCTTTTAGATGATGATTTAAATTCTTTCTTTTTCATTTTATCCACCTCTTTCAAGAAGTATTCTAACTCAAAAATTAGCACTTGTCAATATCGAGTGCTAATAATATAAATAACATAAATAATTAAAGTTTCATAACGCTTTCATCAATAATAGAATACAAATATAAATTAACTTTTTTATTAGTTATATCTTCAATATAATTCTTATATCCATTTAATTGATCAATATAATAATCACTATTAATATTCTTAAGTTTATAATCAACTATATCTATATAATCATCATATTCAAGCATTAAATCAATAATACCATGATATTCGTTATTATCTTTTTTATAAATAAATTCATATTCATGATAAATATTAGCTTTATTAACATTAGATAATAATTTATTATTCATAAATTTATCTATTTTGTCTCTAATAAATTTATCTTTTATTATACTAGAATCATAATTTTTAAAATCCAAATATTCTAAAACTTCATGTATTTTAGTACCCAATTTCATATTATTTATTTCTTCTTTAGTATTAATAGTTTTATTAACATGAGAAAATTGCTTATCATGAATAACTTCATTGTTAATACTAATTTCATGAACATCTAATTCAATATTAGAATTTAGCTTAATCTTTTCTTTTGATTTTTTAAACAAATAATTCTTAGTCAAATTAATATCTTTTAAATATAATTCATGAACATATTTATCCAAATAATAAGAAGTTGTATATATCATATCTGATAATTTTAAATATTTGCATCTTTCAAATATGTTAATTGTACCAATCTCATTTTTCTTATACATTTTAGACTCTTTATATGGTAAAAACATAATTATTTTTTCTCTTGCTCTTGTAAGAG
>JAEEGL010374509.1_pt1 | contig 40522 bp, 32 predicted proteins | sample 9134231 | NCBI WGS metagenome assembly JAEEGL01 (sample SAMN16246548, study PRJNA631951) | gut metagenome | biome: gut microbiome; feature: rumen; material: fiber-attached | host: Bos | place: Iran: Karaj | collected 2018-10
AAGAATCCCTTGTAAAGAGCCTTGATGCCTGTATGGCGCAGCCCGTGCAGTCTTCACTGTAGCTGTAGACTGCGATGTCGCTTGCAGAAGCGTGACTCAGGCCGTCGGTCAGAGATATGTAAGGGGTCACCGTTGCTCCGTCCGAATATTCATAATACAGCCGCCCGACGGAATTGCCGTCAGTGTAGTCTCTAAGGCTGGCCATGGCCATCGGTCCGTGATAGACGAGGTCCGCAACATCTCGAATTATGTTGTCTTCCCTGTCATAGATATACGCTCTGTACTCGCTGTCCCTGCCGTCCAGGCATCTGACGAAATTATCCTTGCTCTGGACAAATCCGTCCGTCATCCCTCTTTCGGTAAGAGTATCAGCTATGCAGTCGACAATGAGCGCATTGGTATACCAGAAGAAGTCCACGGTGTCAGTGATCCCGTTTTCGGCGCAGAACGCTTCGTAAGCTTCTGACACATTCAGTCGTACCCTGTTGTCCCCCAGCAGCTCGATATTTACGGCATCCGGATCATTTATGAAGGCGAGGAGCTTCTCGACATGCTCTTTCAGCTCCGGATCCCTGGCCGGATCGAGGCCTTCCGTCTCATAATCCTCCATGCATACGAACAACTGGCTGTAGATGGAGTACACGGGAGCCAGGAAGATATCCCTGCAGCCCGCCCTGTCAAACTGCTCCAGAGCAGAGTACAGCTCGGGTTCTACTTCGATCGTCTCGTTACGGCTGTCGTTTAGGAGCCTGAGTCCCTTCAGGGTGCCGTCATCATTATCGAGGCTGAACACTCCGTGAACTCGCACCAGCGTCTCGGTGTATATCTCCGTAAGGGCTCTGTACTCTGCGCTCCGGTTATCTCCCAGGTCGTAATAGAAAAGTATCTCATCTGAATACTCCAGGGGTCTCTTGGTCTCGATCCTGTTCCAGCCGGACTGTTTTCTGAACATGCCTATCAGACTGTTGGTGATGAGGTATGCCCCCAGCACCAGCAGGACGAGAACAAGCGTCCGCTTGCCCCATATGTTCTTTTCCTGCGTAACGGTTATGATCTCCGGTTCCTTTTTTGTCTTTTTTGCCATCTCTGTGTTAAAAACACATGCCGCCCGCAGGCGGCATGCATGTCTGTTAAATTAGTGAAAGCGCCAGCAATATGAGGAATAGTACCACGACTATGGCCCTGAATGCAAGACCGATAAAGGCGCCCTTTCTCAATTGCTTGAAGTTTCGGATATAATTGGCCTTCCTGTAGAAAGACCCGCATATGAGCGCGATTATCGGCACGAAGAATGCCAGTATCGCAAGCCAGATCGAGCCGGTATCGTGGATCGGACGGTCCAGGATGTAATCTCCGCTGGACATCTTGATCTCCTCGTCCCTCTGCTCCTTCCGGGCATTGAGCCTTTCGTACTCCTCTTCATCCTTAGCGATGGTGATCGACTTGACCGGTATGCCCCGCTCACGCTGCTTCTTATACTCCTCGATCTCCTTTTTGTTGCCGTAGATATAGTGGTCATGCCCTATATCCACCAGCTCAGGCTTATCCTCGGAATAGTCATGGATGGAAGGATCATAGGTGTAGAGCACCTTCATCTTCTCAAGCTTCGGATCCGGGATAGGAATGGCCGAAATGAGCGAATGGGTATACGGGTGGAGCGGGTAGTCGAACAGCTCCTGTGTAGGTGCGATCTCGACTATGTCACCCTTGTAGATGACCGCGATCCTGTCTGAGATATACCTTACTATGGACAGGTCGTGGGCAATGAACAGGTATGTGATATCCTGTTCCTTCTGGAACTTCTTGAGCAGGTTCAGTATCTGGGCTCTGATGGAAACGTCGAGAGCCGAGATAGGCTCGTCAGCAACAACGAACTCAGGCTCCATGATCATGGCTCTGGCCAGACCTATACGCTGTCTCTGACCGCCTGAGAACTCATGCGGATATCTAGTAAGATGTTCAGGAAGCAGTCCGACTTCCTTGATCATCTTCTCTACCTTCCGCACCCTTTCAGCCTCGGAATCAAAGAGTTTGAAGTTATAAAGGCCTTCTGAGATTATGTAATCGACAGTAGCTCTCTCGTTGAGTGATGCGGCAGGATCCTGGAATACCATCTGCAGGTTTCTGATGACGGCTCTGTCAAGCTCCCTTGGAATGTTGCCGGATATCCTAACTCCCTTGTACAGGATCTCTCCTGCCCGGAGCGGATTTACTCTGATGACAGCTCTTCCTATGGTCGTCTTGCCGGAACCCGATTCGCCGACCAGTGAGAATGTCTCGCCCTTGTATATCTTGAAGTTTGCGTTCTTGACGGCTCGGACCGCTTCTTCGCCCTTGCCGAAAGTGATGTCTACGTTTTTGACTTCGACGAGCACTTCCCTGCCGTTCTCATCTATCGGTCCGTGTTCAGGGAAAACGGACTTGAGGGCCTGATCTTTTTTGTTCTGATTTTCAGACATCTCTTGCCACCTCCCTAAAGATTGAATGATTCGATAAGCTTGCTGTGGATATCCTTGATGATCCGCGGCTTATCTATCTTTGGCGAACGCGGGTCAAGCAGCCATGTCTTGGCGTAGTGTGTATCTGTGACCTTGAACATCGGCGCTTCCTCAAGCGTGTCTATCTTGAGGCAGTAAGGATTTCTCGGGGCAAAGGCATCTCCTACGATCTTGTTGTAAAGTGACGGAGGCGTGCCTGTTATCGAGAACAGTTCATCGCCGCTCTGCGCAAGCTGAGGCAGTGACGAAAGCAGAGCCCATGTGTAAGGATGCTTCGGATCATAGAATACCTCTTCGCAGGTACCGACCTCGATGATCTGTCCCGCGTACATGACGGCGACTCTGTCGGCGACGTTGGCCACCACTCCCAGGTCATGGGTGATGAATACTATCGTGTACTTGTATTCCTTCTGCAGATCCTTTATGAGTCGGAGGATCTGAGCCTGAATGGTAACGTCAAGAGCCGTTGTAGGCTCATCGCAGATCAGGATCTTTGGATGACAGCTAAGTGCAATCGCGATGACTATACGCTGTCTCATTCCGCCTGAATACTGGAAAGGATAGTCTTCGTATCTGCCCTCGGCATTCGGTATGCCGACTTTCTTCATCAGCTCGATGGCCATTGCCCTTGCCTCGACTTCGCTGACATCCTTGTTGTGCTTGAGTATGACGGAAGAGATCTGTTTTCCTATCGTGATGATAGGGTTAAGGCTGGTCATAGGATCCTGGAAGACCGTTGCGATCCTGTTTCCTCTGATCTTGGTCCAGTCATCGGCATACTTGATCTTCGCAAGGTTCAGCATGGCTTCGCCGTGAAGCCTCTCGTCATCTTCGTCTATGTATCTTACATAGAGCACTTCCCGGTCAAAGACGCTCCTGCGCACTTCAGGGTCGGAGAGATCCTTTCCGGCCTGCATGGCTTTCTTCAGCTGCTCGAGCAGTGCCTTGAGAGCCTTGTTCCTCTTGCTGCCGGAATATCTGCCTATTGAAAGGTATATCTCCTTGGCGATGAGCTCGTTCCTGGCCACCTTCTCTTCAGAGACGTCACCGGAAACGGCTGACTTGTATTCCTCTTCGAGCCGCGCCATCCTTGCGTTGAACCGGTTGTTGTATTCAGTGTCGTTCTTGGCTGATTCCCGGCGCTGCCTGATGATCGCTTTCTTCTCGTCCTGCTTGGCCTTGATGGCCTTGTCCATGTCCTTGATCTCAAGGCCGAGAGCCTTTATCTCTTCCTTGTCCTTCTTGGAGTCAAGGGTCATCCTGTAATTGTTCTTCTCTGTCCTGTCGAAGACCATCCTGTCGATCTCCGCGGACAGCTTTTCGTCTTCCTCGGCGCTGAGCACGGCTCGCTCTTCCTTTTCTCTTCTGAGAGCCTCCATCCTGTTATAGATGTCGCTTCCGGCCTCGAGCTTCGTGTTCTCGTTGAGGGATCTTACAGCTTCATCCATGAGCTGCATGCCCCGTGCGTCCTTGTTGACATATGTTTCGGAAAGATCATCGTTGAAGATGATGTCTCCGTTCGCTATGAAGCCGTTCTCGTCCAGCATTCCGGCAAAAGTCTTCGTAAAGACTGACTTGCCCGAGCCGGATTCACCGACTATAGCGATCGATTCGTTTTCATAGATGTCGAGGGAAATGCCTCTGATGGCCGAAAGGATACGGCCTCTCACCCTGAACTTGACGTCCAGGTCCCTTACCGACAGCAATACCTTCTTGTTTTCCATTGCCGTCCCCCCTACATATGCGTCCTTGGATCTGAGGCGTCGCCCAGATTCTGACCCATTACGTACAGCGAGACGGTTATGATGGCCGATACAACGACAGGGCTCCAGAATTCAAATCCCCAGCCGGGCGTTGTCATGGCGCTTTCCGCTTCATAGATGAGACGGCCGAGCGACATTTCCGAAAGTCCCATTCCTATGTAGGACAGGAACACCTCGTAGGAGATGTATGACGGGATCTCAACAGCTGCGTAGGTGACTATGACACTGGTCATGAAAGGCAGGATGTTCTTGAGTGCGATCCTCAATATCGGGGTTCCCAGACACCTGGAAGCCAGGTTGTAATCCCTGTCCCTGATGATAATGACCTGTGTACGTATGAAATATGCTATTGCCAGCCAGCCTGTGACGGTGAGTGCGAAGACCATGGTCCAGAAACTTGGCGAGAACAGGAGTACCATCACCGAGATGAGGAGTATGTAAGGAATGTTTCCTATGATGTTGTACACCTCTGTCATGAACATATCCACTCTCTTCGAGAAGCCCCAGATGGCTCCGATGAGTATGCCTATCGTCATGTTTATCGCTGCGCAGATGAAAGCCAGCGAAATTGAGATGGTGGCTCCGTGCCATACGGCATCGAAGGTCGGCTGTCCGGCCGCACCCGTGCCGAGGCAGTAGCTCAGCGATACTCCGAACATCTTCATTGCCTCGAGAGGCCTGAGGTGCTTGGAAGCAGCGTTGCTTATATTTGCAAACTGGTTGTAAGGAACTATCAGAGGATAGATATATGTTAGGAACAGCACCGCTCCTACCACGCAGAGGATGAAAATGTTCACCTTGTTGCGGAAGAAGATCCTGAACACGGATCCCCAGTAGGAATAGCGCGGAGCCGTTATCTTCTCCGATTCCAGTTCGTTGTGGTCAACATGCGAGAAAAGTTCTTCATCTGTCAGACCGTACTTTTCATTCAAAGATACTCTTTCAAAATCCACTCTTCTCACCTACCTTGCCTTATTAGTGAACGATATTCTCGGATCCACGGTCGCCATGAGGAGGTCTCCCAGAATGAGGGATAATACCGTCAGTATGGCATAGAACAGTGTCATGCCGACGATGACGCCGTTGTCATACGTGTTGATGGCTCTCGTCAGCAGGTTGCCGGCGCCAGGAACGACGTAAACTCGCTCTGTGACGATGGCTCCGACCACAGCTCCCAGGAAAGTTCCGGGTATTCCGTGAACGATCGGTATGATGGCGTTCTTCCGGATGTGTTTGAAGAATACCTCATTTTCGGACAGTCCCGTCGAACGGGCAAACTTCACATAGTCCGAGTTCATCTGGTCGATCATGAAGCGGCGCAGCCATCTCATGAGGCCTCCGACGTCGCGGAGAGTCAGGGAGATGACGGGGAGCACGTAGTAGACCCACTTGAGGTCGTCCATGTTGAATGTCGTAGGAAGGCCCATCATTCCGCCTATTGCCTTGATCATGAATATGTAGGCCAGCGAAGGGACCGCCATGATGAAGATTATGTATCCCGTTCCGATCTTGTCGACCAGTTTCCCCTTGTTCCTCGCGATGATGACGCCAAGAGGAATTCCGAGGAAGTATGCCAAAAGTGATGCTATGATGCCAATGACGAAGGAGTATCCCATCTTGGACTTTCCAGCCTTATTGGTAAGCACGCTTGTATAGTCGTCTGTAAATCTTGCCTGATAGACCTTGCTGGCCGCAAGAGAACCTCTGGCGTAGACCGCCGAATGAAGATCGTCCGCAGACATCTCGACCAGTCCGGTCGGATAATAGGTCTCATTCAGTACATATGAACCCTGTGTCTGGGTCATTGTCGTAAAGACATCTATTCCCTGGTTCACGACATATGACTTTCCAAGACTTATGGATAAAAGATTCTGGTGAACGAATGGGAACCTGTTAGTCATATAGAAAAGGTACTTGTGATTGGTACCGTTGCCAATGATCGCAGGAGATATCTTCTTCCCGCCGTATGCGGGATCGCGCATGGTAAAGGTAAGACCCCTCTTTCCGACGTCTTCCTGTACATTGTGTATGTTGTCGACCTGGAACAGATTGCCCAGGTAAATGGCAAGCCTTCCGAATAGAGACCTGTCCCTGAATGCGAATATCTGAGCCTGGCCGCCAGGCGCAAGGGAACCGCCTTTCGCGTAGATCGCATCAAGGCGCTTGTATTCGTATCCGTTGTCTTCGCAGTACTGCTTGAACTTATTCAGATACTCCGTGGTCTCAGCCTTGTCCTTTGCCTCTGTAGAGCCGAAAGGAGCGACGCGCTCCCTGGTCTCATTGGTTATCTCGCCTGAATCCACAAGTTCCTGAAGGAAATCGGCGTACGTCATGTAGTCGATATAGCCATACTCTTCCCATTTGCGGTACTTGTAGGCAGTCTTCTGATTGTTGTTGACCTTTGTAAAGTTTCCGTCCATGGCAAAGATAAGATCTCTGTTCATCAGTGAATAGATCAGAAGCATTACAATAGCCACAACGGCGATTATGGACATAAGGCCGTGGAGTATTCTTTTTATTAGATATTTGCCCATGAGAAATCCTTAATACATCGCCAAATACACCATTATGAGAGGGCGGATTTTCATTCGCCCTCTCATACATGATAGCTTTAGCTAATTAGCTTCTTCTTAGTAGAGACCGCAGCTCTTGATCATTCCGCCCGGGTTGCCAAGCAATGTGTCAAGATATGTCTGAGGGTCGCCGTAGTCCGGGCCCCAACCTGACATGTTGGTGTAATCTGCGTTCATCTCATATCCGTAATCCGGATAGTAGCCAGCATAGTAGTAAGCATACTGATCATCGAATGCAACCAGGTTGATGATGACCTTGCCGCCTGTTGTAGTCTCAACACTGTTCTTGAGTGCGTTTGCACGGTTTGTGTTGGTCTGGCTTGCTGAGTAGTAACCGAGGTCGATGTAGATAGGATTCTCTTCTGAGATCTCAACGCCCTTTGCTGCAAGCTCGCTGATAGCCTTATCAAGCTCTGCTGCTGCGAATTCAGGGTTGTAGTATCCGTCGTAACCGTCAGATGTGCCGTTGACGACATCGTAAGCCTTGATGGCTACGCCGTCAGCATCGAGCTGAGCCTGAACGATCATGCCGTAGTCTGTGCCTGCAGGGAATGTGACGTCCTTGCCGTTGACCTTTACGGTGACATCCTCAGGAAGAGTTACGAATGTACCAGGTACATATGAGTTTCTGAGTGAGTTGTACTTCAGATCCTCACCGACAGTCTGTGCATTCAGAGTTCCGCGATCCAGTGATGCCAGGAAGGCACGACGGAAGTGAACGTTCTGAAGAGCAAGTGTAGCTCTCTTTGCATCGTAGACTGTCTTTGTTGAGATGCCCTGTGAAGCATCGTTGAAGTTTGCGAAAGCCTTACGGTTAACGTTCAGGAATCCGCAGTATGTTGTTGCATCTGTGTCAGAGATATATGCAAAGTCATCAAACAGACCGTCGTTCTTGCAAGCTACGACGCCTTCTGTGTTCAGACCTGAACCGTCAGTTGTGCCGGCCTTTGCATCTCTGTATGCCTTTGTTGCATCTGAACCATCATTGTACTTCCATGTGCACTTTGTGATGTTCATAGCATCCTTGTTCCAGTAGCTGTCATTGAGAACGTATGTGATCGTGCTGTTCCGTGTGAAGTTCTGGATGAGGTAAGCGCCAACGTATGCGATCGTGTCAGGTGACTTACCGTAGTTGTAGTCAGCGGCTGAACCGTCAAACTCTGCGCCGAACTTACCGTTCAGACTCTCGTAGTATGTTCTGCTCAGAGGAGCGAACATGTTGTAGCTGAGCATTGTTGTGAAGTATGAGCAAGGCTCTGTAAGTGTGTACTCGAGTGTGTAGTCGTCAACTGCCTTTACACCGACTGTTGAGAAGTCTGTTGTCTCGCCTGCGAGATACTCAGGTGCTCCTGCGATTGTGCAGGCATCTCCTGCTACGAGTGACTCAAGACCGCCCTTTGCATCAAGAAGATGCTGCATGCCGGCTACGAAGTCGTCTGCTGTGAGGTCTGCTACATAACGTCCCTGTGAATCGACCCAGGTAACGCCCTCACGGATCTTGAATGTGTAGACAAGACCGTCCTCTGATACTGACCACTCTGTGGCAAGACCAGGCTGCTGTACGTTCTCTGCATCGTAGTAGAGAAGTCCTTCAGTTGTAGGCCAGATCTTTTCTGTGTCAGCTGAACGATATGTGTTGTGAACATCCCAAGTCTGTGGGTCTGTGCTGTAGGCAAGATCGTATGTGTTCTTGAGTGTGTATCCGTGATCGGCAAGGAATGCCTTTGCCTTTGCGAGATACTCACCTGAACCTGCCGACTCTCTCCAGAGTTCCTTGAGTGCTTCCCTGTCCTCAGCCTTGAGGAATTCGGTTGCAACCAGTGCTGTGCCGAAACGATTGCTGTCGTTACCGTACAGAACTGTGCTTATGCTCCTTGGAACGACTCTTGAGATGGCGTAGTTGCCGCCTCTTGTCGTATCCGGAACAAACATTGCCCGTCCGAGCATCTTGCCCTCGGCAAGAGCCATCTTTGCCCATCTCTCAGAAAGATTGTCGGCTGCCTTTGCTTCATCATAGAGTGAAACAAACTCGCCCATTACTTCATTGTAGAGATCGTCTGATTCCTGGTTGTAGGTATCAGGATTGAACAGCTCTGTGTCCGAAGGGAAAGCCTCAGCGGCAAGACGTGTGTCCTGCTCGATAGGTGCTACAGGCTCGGCCTTCTTACATGCTACGAAAAGCACGCCGATAACCAGCACCAGAGCAAGAATCTTAGAAAATTTCCGCATTTTTCTTTCTCCTTTTTAATATACTTTTTGAACAAATATCCCATTCTTAAATGGGTTTTGTGCAAATCGTTGCAAAACATTATATATAATGAAGTGATTTAATGCAAGAAAAAAACAAATTATGTAACCAGATTATTACCAAATTTGGTACAAAATAACATCAATATGTTTCATTATTACATTATTATATCTGTGTACTGCAAATCAGCCTGTGATGAGATAGCCTTTCACACAGACAGATTAACAAAACGCGCATTTCTTTTCGTTATTTTAAGCCGTCAGGCGGCGCAACAAAAATGGAAACGGGAGCACGCGGCTGCCGTTTTGAACTGACAACAATTTTACATTTTTACAGTCATTTTTTTTCGTAGCCCGTTATCATCGTCATGATAAAGAAGAATACAGTGCCCCATGCAAAGAATCTGTGCAGCTTCAATTCTATCACCTCCCTGCTAATTATATCATCACGAGTTAGCCTATGCAAACCCGTCTTTATGCTGCTGTTTCAATTGACTGAAGCCTGTCGCCATGTTAAACTTGACATATAAACAGGTGCGTCCCAACGCACCGTTGTTGCAACTTATCCAAACCATTCGGAGGATACGATCATGAAAGTTATAAAGAACGCAAACATCTACTCACCTGCTCCTCTGGGAAAGAAGGACATCCTCATAGAAGGCGAGAAGATAGTCAGGATCGCCGATGCGATCAATGAATATGATGCCATCGATGAAGTCGAAAAGATAGACGCTGCCGGTCACATAGTAGTTCCGGGATATCTTGACATCCACGAGCATATCACCGGAGGCGGCGGAGAAGGCGGACCTACTACAAGAGTCCCTGAATCCCAGCTTTCAATAATCGTCGGTTCAGGCGTCACGACGGTCGTCGGACTTCTTGGCACTGACGGCATCTCAAGGAGCCTTGAAAACCTTCTTGAGAAGACAAAGAGCTACAATGAGCTCGGCATTACATGCATGATGCTTACAGGTTCCTACGGTCTGCCGACAGTCACTCTGACAGGCGACATCGAGAGAGACGTCATGCTGTTCAGCCAGATCATCGGCGTAAAGACATCCATGTCCGACCACCGCAGCTCAAACATCACGGGAGAAGAGCTCATCAAGGTGGCAACGGCTGCCAGAAGAGGCGGACTGCTTGCAGGAAAGGCCGGTCTTACGACCATCCACATGGGCGACGGCGCCGCAAAGCTCGATCCTCTGTTCTATGCTCTTGAGCATGCAGACGTACCGATCTCCAAGTTCCTGCCTACTCACATGACCAGGAATCCGGCTCTGTTCGAAGACGGCATCAAGCTGATGAAGATGGGCGGATACATCGATGTAACCGCAGGCGAGACTCTGGAAGGCAACAGAGCGATGGCAGACATGCTCGTACACGCTTTCAAGGAAGCCGGCTATGACAATATGTCCATGACAAGTGACGGATACGGCTCAATGCCTAAGTTCAACGAGAAGGGCGAGCTCATCGGACTGACATACTCCACACCGAAGTCACTGCACCAGCTGCTGAAGGTCCTTGTAAAGGAAAAGGATGTTCCTCTGGAAGAGGCTCTCAAGCTCCTCACTGTCACCCCTGCATTGCTTATCAACATGAAGGGCATCAAGGGAACGATCGCTCCTGGACGGGACGCTGACCTGGTCATCTATGATGACGATATGGATGTCGACTGTGTATATGCACGCGGCAAGGCTGCGGTCATTCACAAAGAGATCCTCATGAAGGGCAAGTTCGAATAACTCTGATCAAAAGGCTCTCCTTCGGGAGAGTTTTTTGTTTTTCCGTTTTGTGCGGCCCGGTAATGGTGTATAATCAAAGCAGAAAAAGAAAAGGAGGAAAGACATGGAACTGCACAGACTTACACGGCACTGCTGGTATTCGGATTCGGATCCCGATACAGACCGCCCCTCTTTAGGATATATCCTCGGAAATGACGGCAGAAGTATCGTAGTTGACTGTGGGAACAGCCCAAAACACTTTCGGGAATTCATTTCACTTCTCAGGAATGAAAAGCTTCCTTTTCCCGAATACTGTATCCTCACTCACCATCACTGGGACCATGTTCTCGGAATGAGCGCCGTCACCATACCGGTGCTTGCCTGCTCACTGACTCAGGGTCACCTTAGGGAGATGGCGGCTTGGACACCTGATGACAGGAAGGCTTTCTATGACAGAAATGAATATGTGAGAGCAGAGTATGAATGCCCTGAAGAAATCACTGCCCATACTGCGGATATCGTTTTCAACGACGAGATAACTGTAGATCTCGGAGACATATCGGTCATTGCGCGTCATATAGAGGGTCCGCATTCCGATGACAGCGTGATCGTATACGTTCCTTCTGACGGGATGATATTTGCCGGAGACTCCTCAGCAGGTAATTTCGATCTGCCAAACATAGCATATGACCCTATCCTGCTGGAAAAGTATACAGAATCGATCCTGTCCATGGATTTCAGCTGTTTCCTTCATTCCCACAGACAGCCTCTGGACCGCAGTGGCACTGAAGATTTCCTCAAAACTGCGAAGGAACGAGGCTACTACACTTTTGACTGACATAATGAGCGTATACAAAAACAGAGGTCCTGCAGGACCTCTGTTTTATTGCATTTTCCTTTATGCCATATGACCTTTGGACTTGATGACATCAATGACGAAGTCTACGTATTTCTCGCATTCTTCATTGCTCTCTGCCTCGACCATGACTCTGATCACCGGTTCGGTGCCGCTCTCTCTTACAAGGATGCGTCCCGTGTCTCCGAGCTCCTCAGCAACCTTCCGTACAGCTGCCTGAACATCAGGATCATTCTGCGCTTCCGGCTTTGACTTGACTCTCACGTTCTTGAGCACCTGAGGATAGAACACTACAGGGGCTGCGAGCTCACTGAGTTTCTTATCCTTTGCAAGCATGACCTCCATGACCTTTAGACTTGTCATGATACCGTCACCGGTCGTCTCATATCTGAGGAATATGGTGTGTCCGCTCTGCTCTCCGCCGATCCGGTTGCCGGTGTTTACCATGTTCTCGTAAACATACTTGTCACCGACCTTTGTCTTCTCGTATTCGATTCCGACCTTGTCGAGTGCCTTGTAGAGTCCGAAGTTGCTCATGACAGTGGTGACCACCTTGTTGTTGGTAAGATCACCATGCTCCTTCATGTACAGTCCGCAGATGTACAGAACGTGATCTCCCGTAACAACATTTCCCTTTTCATCGACACACAGGCATCTGTCAGCATCGCCGTCAAAGGCAAAGCCTACATCCAGTCCGTTCTCAACTACAAACTTCTGAAGTCCCTCGATATGTGTGCTTCCGCAGTTTGTATTGATATTGTAGCCGTTAGGAGTATCGTTGATGACGTATGTCTTTGCTCCCAGAGCATCGAAAACGCCCTTTGCGATCATCCATGAAGCGCCGTTGGCGACATCGAGTCCGACCTTCATGTCCTTGAAGCTGTACTTCGACATTGAGATAAGATGTCCGATGTACCTGTTGCGTCCTTCTACATAGTCCACGGTCCTGCCGATCCGTTCTCTCTCAGCTACAGGGACTTCGAGCTTACCGTCGATATAGTCCTCGACCATGAGGATGGTCTCTTCGTCCATCTTCTCGCCGTTTGAGTTGATCAGCTTGATGCCATTGTCATAGTAAGGGTTATGAGATGCGGAGATCATGATTCCGCAGTCAAACTTATCGACTCTTGCTATGTAGGCGACTGAAGGAGTCGTCGTGACATGCATGATGTATGCATCAGCTCCGCTGGACATAAGTCCGGTGCACAGAGCATACTCGAACATGTATGAACTTCTTCTTGTGTCCTTGCCGATCACTACTTTGGCCTGCTTTCCGAGCCTGGCGCCGTAATACCAGCCAAGAAAACGTCCGATCTTGATTGCATGTTCAAATGTCAGGTCCTTGTTGGCCTCACCTCTGAAGCCATCTGTACCGAAATACTTTCCCATCTCAGCGTTCCTCCTTCTTGACCACGACACCGCTGTCCTTCCAGATGCTGTTTTCCGGAACGACTCCGCGAACGCATGATGTCGGGTATATGTTTGAATGACGTCCAATGACCGTGCCCGGGTTGCAGACTGCGTTGCAGCCGACTTCCACATAGTCACCGAGCATGGCACCAAATTTCTTCACTCCTGTCTCGATGTCCTCTGTGCCGTTATGAACGACGACCAGTTTCTTGTCGCTTTTGACATTTGAAGTGACGGAGCCCGCTCCCATGTGGCTGTAATAGCCCAGAATGGAATCGCCCACGTAGTTATAGTGCGGAGTCTGAACATGGTCAAAGAGTATGACGTTCTTGAGCTCAACAGAGTTTCCCACCACACAGTCGGCTCCGACTATCGCTGAACCTCTGATGAAAGCGCAGTGGCGCACTTCAGTGTTCGGGCCGATGATGCACGGTGCCCCGAGATATGCCGAAGGAAAAACCTTTGCAGTCTTGTGGACCCATACCTGAGGCTCTATCTCCTCATATTCCTCACCCAGCGTCGGACCGATCTTGAGGATTAATTCCTTGATGCCCTTCAGCGCTTCCCACGGATATGTGAAGCCGAGCAGATAATCCTTGGCAATGGTGTGGTCAAGATCGTAAAGATCCTTAATCGTATACATTATTACAGTCTCTCCTTCTTCTCGATATCGAGGAAGTACTTGTATGTATCGACTGTCAGCTCACCGCAAGCCTCTTCATCACATGCGATGATTGCGCCGTTGTGCATCTGAAGAGCGGAGCATGTCCACTTGGAGCTTACCGGGCCTTCAACTGTTGCAGCAAGTGCTCTTGCCTTGTTGTGTCCGCTGATGAGTATAAGGACTTCCTTGGAATCGGTAACCGTGCCGACGCCGACTGAAAGTGCCTGTGAAGGTACCTTCTCCATGTCATGGCCGAAGAAGCGTGAGTTGACTATCCTTGTCTCTGTTGTCAGATTGCGGATGCCTGTCCTTGATGTGAGTGAAGTGTAAGGCTCATTGAAAGCGATATGGCCGTCGACACCGATACCGCCCATGAAGAGATCGATTCCGCCGTATGAAGCGATCTTCTCCTCATATCTGCGGCACTCGCCTTCAGGATCATCTGTCATTCCGTTGAGGATGTTGATGTTCTCAGCCTTCATGTCAACGAGATGATCAAAGAACTCATCGTGCATGAAATACCAGTAGCTCTGGTCGTGCTCGTGAGGAAGTCCGAGGTACTCGTCCATGTTGAATGTGACGACATTTGCGAAACTCAGCTCACCGGCCTGGTTCATCCTTGCAAGTTCCTTATAAACGCCTATAGGTGAAGAACCAGTAGGAAGTCCGAGAATGAACGGGCGTCCTGCCTCAGGACCGGCATTATGCGCCTTGATCTTTGCAGCGATGTAATCGGCTGCCCATTTTGTCATTTTATCGTAGTTATCCTGTATAACAACTCTCATATGTGTAACTCCTAATTACTGTATTAATATATGCCGTCGCAGCCGGCGGAAACTTGTCCGTGACCGGCCTGTCTGGCTTCTTACAGTGTTAAGAGAACCTCTGTTGCGGTTTTGATTCCGTTTTTTGCTTTCTCTCTGACGGCGCACCGTACGCCGTGGCAGCATCCGCCGAGTCTTTCGACAACTGCCATCCCTCGTCACCCTGTTACGGGCCAGGCGCTATAACCGCTCCCATTTTTCTCCTTCCCCGGGAACTGTCATTTACTGAATGAGGCACGGCCAAAAAAGCATTTGATCCGTATCTCACTTTGAATCGGACCGCCGCACCGTGAAACAATGCGACAAATCACAAATTCGTTGCAATTTTACCACAGATGCGCCTTTTTGTCCATTTGGTCGATTATTTTAATTGTAAACAAATATTTAATTATTCAGAGGTTTTCATTTTGCGTATAAATATGTACTGCGCAAATCAGCATAAATGCAACAATATTCTATATCTATGTATCAAGCTTACAAATGCGGAGCGGAGGTCTTTTCAGACCTCCGCAGATTTATTGTCTTCAGTTGATGCCGTTTTTCTTTTCCTTTCTGGAGTGTAGGAAAAGTATCAGCCATCCGAGAACTGTCAAGAGCACTCCGAAACCGCTGAACGTCCTGTCATATCCGAACGCCTTTACAAAGAACGAGCCCATCATCGGCGCGACCGCATTTCCTATGTTCTGGCCGATCTGGATGGTGGATGTGGCGACCCCTGTCCTGCTCTTGTCAAGCTTCTTTATGACATCCGCCTGAAGAGACGGCACTCCCGCGCCCTGACCTATTGCTATTATGACGCTTGCCGCCATCACGGCCGTAAGCGTATAGCTGAAGCCGAGGACTGCCATTCCCAGTGAGACCAGCAGCACTGAAGGAACCACCAGGAAATATACTCCCTTCCTGTCCAGAAGCCTTCCCGTGATCGGTTTCCGTGCGACCATGATTATGGAATGAATGGTGAAGTATATGGCGATATTGGCAATATGTCTCTCGTCTCCTATAATGGCCAGATAGGTCGATATAAGCCCGCTTCCGGCAGAGAACAGCGCCGCCAGCAGCATGAATCCCGTGAATTCCACGGCCATCAGGCTGTCCAGGGTGATCTTCCTCTTCGCCGCACCGTCCGTATCCGGCTTCTTTCCGGGAAGGAACGTGATGACGACTGCGCATAGGAATATAGATACGGCTGCGCATATGAACACCAGAGAGTAGCCGCCTTTTTCGACGAGCCTGAGTCCGAGTGCGGGTCCGACCGCCTGGGCAAGAACGCTTGAAAGTGCGGCATACCCCAGTCCCTCGCCCATCCTGTGGGAAGGAATGAATTCTGTCGAAAAAGCCACTGCAGTGACATTGTTTATCGAAAAGAATATGCCGATAAGGAGCCTGAGCGCGATGAGCATCGGTATGCTGTTAACAAAGGAGTGCCCTATCAGCACGATCCCGTAGCACACGGATGAGACCTGGAGGATCGTCTTCTTGCTGAACCTGTCCGACAGGACTCCCGCAAAGGGGCAGACGAACAGCGACATCAGCGACATCAGTCCTGCAATGGTCGATGCCAGGGTCAGGTCAGGGTTAAGCGTGAGCGAAAATTTGGCGACCAGCGGATATGTCATCATCGCCGCGGCCATCGAGAAAAATGTGAACAGGAGCACCAACAGAAATCTCGGTGTCCATATTGCATCGGTCTTTTTCATTATGATCTTCTTTCAAAATTATGATTATTTAATAATAATCATTCCGCCCCTGTTTTTCAACTGCGTTTTTGACCTGCTCAAATGCTGTTGAAGTCCGTGTTCCTGTATGAATACAGCCTGTCGGCCATCTCAGTGCCGTAGTCCTTTGCCAGATCTCTCAGCACGTCTGAGGCGATCCTCTCTCCCCGGCTTGCAAATATGGCTTCACAGACTTCCTTATATGCAAAATATGAATGAGCGCAGTGATACTCAAAGTCCTTAAGCCCGCTCGGATTCTTGGAAAGATCCATGTCAGGCGTGAGCCCCGAAGCCGCTACGGTCTGTATGCAGTGGCTGTGGTCATGCAGCGTCTGGAGTGTCCTGTAATCTATATCCGGATTGAAGCCCCTGCATATAGAAGCATCGAGATCACGGCAGTACAGAAGACCTTCCTCTACAAGGCCCATCTTTTTGAACTGTGCGTGCCATGGGCATATAAAGATGTGAACTTCGTAGTCAGGAGCAATTGACACGACCTTGGCATCGTTCGCCACGCCGGCATCTTTTGCGGACTGCGTGTTCACCCACTCGCCGTATCTGACATATGTCCGGTATGTCAGAGGCTGACCGTCTCTTATCGCTCTCTGTGCCATCCTTCGGCCGCGTTGCTGGGCATAGTGCCTTGTCCGGTGGAGGAAGGCTTCCTTTCCCCTCTCGCCGAATCTTTCTTCAAGATAGACGCAGTATTTTGCAGCGATATATGCATGTATCATCTCATTGAATTCCATAATAGCCTCCGTAATCATTTTTTGTACCTGTCTGTTCCGCAAAGGTATTACTGCAAATAGAATACAACCTTGCTTTAAAAAAAAGCAAGCCCGGACTAATTCAGAGCCTTTTGAACGGTAAAAGCAAGATTTGCTCGTGAGACAGAAAACTAATCATAGCAGAAGAGCCTTCGACTGGTGCAGATGCTGTCGAAGGCTCCCGTTTTCTCTCTGTCTAAGTGTCAAATCATTGGCGGCTATTACTCGCAGATTGCCCAGGCACGTACAGGAAGTCCAGTTGCCCCCTTGATGTTAGGCCATGCTACGACCATGATTGCTCCTGCCGGAGGTACCTGGTCGAGGTTGCAGAGGACTTCAACCTGCAGCTTTCCTGACTCGAGTACATATCTCTCGCAGGCAAGATCTCCGAGGCGGGCAGCTTCCTTGGAAGCATCCGTGTCAAGAGTCTCGTGACCATTTGCAGCTGCATTCCTTATCTCATAGATGTATTTAAGTGCGTCGAGAGACCAGCCAGGGAAATTTTCACTTCCATCTTCTGCAATACCGGAGAGTGCATTCATGTCAGGCCATTTTTTTGACCAGTCGGTCCTAAGGGCTACAAAAGCTCCATCCGGGATCTTTCCGTACTTTCTCTCATAGTCCTTTATATCCTCTGATGTTGCCACATAACATGGGTCTTCCTTGACCTTTTCGGTTAGATCTATCACGCAGAGCGGATATACGCCATCAGTAACTCCGAACTCCTCTGACAGTGCTCCGTCATGGGCAAAATGGCCAGGAAAATCGATGTGGGTACCGAACTGTCCAGGGAACTTGAAGGTCTGGATAAGGCATTCGAGCATCTCATTGCCCCAGTCAAAAACGGTCTTGGACAGCTCGACTGAGCCCTCAGGTATTCCTGCCCAGTACGGACTGTCGTTATCCAGCGGATGCGACAGTTCTACCCAACGCAGCTTCTTCGCCCGCTTAAGTATTTCCCAAAGCTTATACATATTTCTTTCCTCCTAATATTGGCCTATTTCTGTATGGCTTCAGCCAAAAAGGCCCTTTTTTATTATGATAGTTTTTATTCGGTGCAATTGTCAACTGAAAGCCTTGAAAGAATAATCGATGATTCAAAGGCACCAAAGACCGGAATAGCAGGCCTCCGTCTGTTCAGAAGTCTCTATTTCTGTTTTCCTCTGGAACATGCCCCTAAGAACCATTCCAATACAGAGGAGCGATATCATCACAGGCCGATCATGTTATGCAGTTGTTGAACGGGGGGAAAGAATAGCATATAATTTAAGAAATGCAAAAGAGGTTGTTATGAAGAAAAGACATGTAATATTCCTGCTTTTTTTTCTGCTTTCTGGAGTCTTCGTTTTTTCGCGGATTAGGACCTTCACTCTGTACAGGAATTCTCTGCGAGAGCGTGAATTCAACGAAAGCCTGAAGGAGAGCATCAGCACTGTCGACATCCGGGAGCCCAGAACTCCTGAGGATGTTTACGGGCGGTTGTTTGACAGGAACCGGGATATGGCAGGCTGGATCAGGATCGACGGTACATCCATAGATTACCCAGTCATGTTCACTCCGTACGCACCCGAAAAATACCTGAGGCTCAATTTCGACGGAAAATATGCCCTTGGAGGCACGCCTTTTGTCGGCTCTCCATGCGATATGTACCCGAGAACGGACAATGTGACCATTTACGGGCACAACATGACAGACGGGTCGATGTTCCACGATCTTGAAAAATACAAGGACAGCTCTTTCCTCGAGTCAAACAGTGTGATCGCTTTTGACACTCTGGAAGAGTTCCGGAAGTACAAAATAGTATATGTTTTCGTGACACAGGTGTATACCGAGTCAGACTTCAAATTCTATGATGTATATGACTTCCCAAGCGAGACTTCTTTCGAGGCCTTCAGGAATGAGTGTGATGCCAGAGCATATCTGAAGACTCGGGATGAGCTTGAATACGGGGATGAGCTTCTTACTCTGGCCACCTGCGAATACTCACGCGAGGGCGGCAGGATAGTCGTGATCGCAAAGAAGATATCGAGCTCCGGTCTGACATACTAAAAACAGCTGCATAAGCAGCTGTTTTTATATATGATTCCCGTTTCAGAACGACTCTTTGTGACTAATGTCATCAGCCCTTGACGGCAGATACATAATAAATCTCGCTTCCGTTGAGCAGATAGCCCCATTCCGAATATGTCACTATTAACGTGACCCTTCCGTCTGTTTCAGACAGATAGCCGTTAAAGCGTTTGCCTTCCGTCTCTATGTAGTTTATGTACAGAGCGTGATCGGAAACGATATTGCCGTATCCTTCTGCATCTCCGATACCTTCAAAATGGAACTTGATCCTGTAACCTCCAACCTGAGGAGAGGCCTCTTCGACATACAGTCTGTCATACAGGCTGTCCTCAATCTTCCATGTGCCCAGGAACACATCGTCTGCGTTATAGAACTCGGCAGGATCCCTGAAGTCTCCGCCTGCGCCTTCCGGAGCTGTATAGCCCGGATTTACGTCGGAGGATGGGAAATATGGTGCTCCGGCGCCGTGAGGGAATGCAGTTCCCGGATTATAGTCAGAGGATGCGTCTGCAGTGCTGCTGGAAGGTGTTGCGGTACTGCTCGGAGGTGTAGGTGTCGGGGTCGGCGTCGCTTCTGTTCCCTTGTTTCCGGTAAGGTAAACTCCATACCCAACGTATTCCAGATTCTTGACTTCACTTATCCTTCCTGAAGCATCTACTGTGATCTTTGAGACCGCAGGCTTATAGTATTCAAGGTGATCAGCCGGGAAATCATCAGCAGAGATGTCCCCGATCACATCATACTGCACTGCATACATGTTCCTTGGCCCGTTGGCATATGTGTACGTGATGCACTCGGCATTGTCGCCAAACAGATGGTCTATGTATGGAAATGCGGTGATCTCCTGGATATACAGGATACCATAATCATCGTACCAGACGATCCCGTAGAACTCCTTGCCGGACAGGCGTGCCGCATCGTTCTCGGACTGGGTCATCTGAGGATTCTTCGATTCTCTTTCGAATATCCAGAGTCTGTCATTGGAGGCAGTGTCATTGCCCAACAGTTTTACTGAAAAAACCGAGTCTGTGTTTCCCAGTTCTCTGACGGCAAGCACATCCATGTCCTCGACAGTGGTCAGGATTATCTGCATTTTGATCCGTTCATCGGAATAGCCCGGTGCATTTTTAACCTCGTCAGAAGCATCGAACGGGAAGACCGTCATGGTCATCCATGCCTTCTGATCCTCACCGAAATCAGTTCCCAGGGCATATGCCGCGGCACCGAAGCGTCCGGTCTCCTCGTCGGAGATCTTGAGCAGTTCTCCCTCTATGGTGAGTCTTATGTCCTTGCCTGTTTCACCGTAGATGGCCCCATACTTCAGCATGCGCCACTCACCGCTTAAATAATCCTTCATGTCATTGTATGTCATAAACGCATTGTGGACGCTCTTTGGCTCGACAGTGCTGTTCTGGACGGCTCCCGGGTCTGTTGATGAGGAATCATCAGTTTTCTTGGTGCATGCGCCAAGGCTGAACAACAGAATGAACGACATCAATATCGCGGCTATTTTCCTTGCAGTGTGTTTGTTATCCATCCGATTTCCCCCTTTATCTGTTTTTGTCAAAACAAAGCTATCAGATCACCAGCTTCGGCCTCCGCCGCCTCCGCCGCCTCCGCCGGAGAAGCCTCCTCCGGAGCCAAAAGAAGATGACGACGAAGAGGATGACCAGCTCTTGCTTTCGTATTTGTATGTCATGTGCTTCGACATGTCATCGATGACCTTGTCAAAATGCCTTGCATCCGGCATCACTTCTCTGTGCACAGGTTCATACCATTCAGGAGGTTTGATGGCCATGCCTTCGAACCTCTTCATGTAGGCACTCGTCACTCCGAGCGAATATGCATACGGCAAAGTGTTATAGAAGTATTCCGGATCCTCTTCGACCAGCTTTTCAATGACATGCTTTTCGGCTTTAGTCAGGAATTGCTTAAAGCCCTTTACCTGGCTCAGTAGCATGACCATGTCATCAGCATATTTTGATCTGAATCTGGAAGCTGCCAGTCCGATGATACCAGATACTATGCCAAATACTGAAAGGGCGACTCCCATTTTAATGGTCAGTGCGCCTATCCGTATCGCAATAACCGAAAGTACGGCTCCGGGAATGCTCGTTTCAGCTCTTTCAAAGAGCCTTGAATCCCATTTGGTCTCAGTTTTTCCGTAGATGCCGTCTATTTGCTTGTAAAATGAGTCTCTGAGATCCTTTATTCTGACTATTCCGTCATAACCCATGTGCTTGGTTATCCCGTTATAGAAGAGCCACTCTCTGTCGTCATCAATCATGACATCCTCTCCCATAAGAGGGATTATCTCTGTCTCATCTTCGGTTTCCCTGATCTTAAAATAACCCTTGCTGGCAAGATAGATCAGAAGCGAGATGACATTTCTGTTCTTGTCTCTGCTTTCAAGGTATCCGACATCGAGGCTGTTCATATCATCAGGTGCGCGAAACGAGATGACCGGGACGATCTTCCTGCGGTTCGCAATCCCAAGGCTCATAAGAAGCGCGGCCAGCCCCATGAAAGGAGCCAGTATCCTGAGCAGCTTAAACACCTGTCTCAGAGTATTTACCCGGAAATAACCCTCCGGAAGCTCGATCCTGATAGTCACTGCTTCGCCCGGATAAAGAGGTCTCTGTGTTCTTCCTATGACTGAATTTCCTTCCAAAAGGATGTCAAGACCGGTGGAATCGGTCCCTCCGTACTTTCCTACGGTAAATCCCATCCTGTCTGTGCTGAACCCCTTCGGAAGAGTCACGGTGAAGTAGACCTGCTCTATGTAGGCACTCCATTCCGTACCGATGATGTTGAAATAGACCTCGTCATAGCCCTTTCCCGAATCCCTGCCAAAGTCGTAGTCATAGGTGATGACGAATGTCTTCTCTCCTGCGAGGTATTCGTCCCGGGAGCCTATCCTTATGTCCTTGTAGCCTGAAGTGGATTCCACTTCGTATTCGGCTCCGGAAACCTTGATCTTGGAAACCTCAGCTTTGACCATTTTGCTGGTACCGTCCTGTCTTATGAGTGTGAACGATGTCGGGATGCTCCTGTATATGCCGTGTTTGTACGCTTCCTCCCGGAAATCTGCAGTGATCTCCTCAGTTATGTGGTATACATTGTTGATATCAATATCAGCTTCGACCACATATGACAGTATCCTGTACCCGTCCTGATACGGAACACTAGGCAATTCTGCATTCGGTATCTGGTCGGATGTGGAAGCAAACGCCGTCAGGCAGGTAAAAGCCGACAGCAGCAGGGCGGCAAGAAGGACAATGGCTTTCCTGAGCCGTTTGCTCTTAGAATTCAACTTTGACATTTTTCCTTGCTTCATCGTCATCGATGGTCCACATTGGTCTCTTGGTCAGTCCCATTGAGTTGGCAATCAGTGCACCCGGCATGACGGAAATGGCATCATTGTATTCCTTTACAGTGGCGTTGAAGTACTTTCTTGCATTGGCAATATCATCCTCTTCCTTTGACAGTTCCTGCTGAAGGTTGAGGAACTGTGCATTTGCCTTCAGCTCAGGATAGCTTTCTGCTACTGCAAGAAGTCCTCTTACGGCCTTTCCTATCTCACCCTCGGCAGCAGCCTTGTCTTCAGAAGTCACTGCGCTGTTTCTCAGGCTGACTACCTTTTCGAGTGTCTCAGACTCGTACTTGGCATACCCCTTTACTGTTGCCAGAAGGTTCGGAATGAGATCGAAACGCTTCTGCATATGGATGTCCATAACTGAGAACGCCTCATCCATTGCGTTTTCAAGTCTTTTGAATTTGTTGTAGTTCGTCAGGTAGATGACACCTGCAACGATTGCGATAAGAAGTATAAGTTTAAACATTATTTCCTCCTTGGCATATCCTATATGCCGACATTTATTTTTAATGTTCGAAAACATCAATTAACCGACAGACGTTCAATTTAATATGATTATATCATTTGCCATTTCCATATGTCCATTTTATGAAACATATTTTTATGTTTTCTCACATTTGATCTTTACTGCAACTCGATAGTGACGGATCGAATAGTATTGTACCGATCGACCATTCTTAGTCTCTCTCCTAACTGCACCTTCTCATTACTAAAAGAGCTCCGCCGGTTAAAGCGAACTCCTGCTCTAATTTATTTCTTTTCATAACAAATCAGACGCTTAATAATTTTATTCAGCTATATTTGAGTCATTGATCTCTATAAGCATTATTGCGCCAATAGCCTCATATACTATCTGTTTTTGAAGATATTCTCATTTTTTCTTAAAGGCCCGGTATCTGTCTACTAGGACCCGGTTTGAGAAACAAAAAAGGACTTTTCCTATTAAAGCAAAATCCTTGTTTTCATTTTATTATGTCTCTTATTCAAATCCAATCAGACGCTAAAAGCGTTTGCAGATGAACAACAGATGTCAGCCTACAAACCGAGTTATCCTTTTACCTACAAATTCTTTTATCCTCGGCCTTCACTCGCTGACGCTCGCTCTCTAATAGCTCGCTCATAAACTTCCAATAGCCCTCAAGTGGGGATTCAGAGCTGTTTTCCGGTCGTTTTTCTAGTAAACTGCTCAAAAAACTATAATATCTGTCAACTAAATCCCAGTTTTAAAATCAAAAAAGGATCTCGCCGACTAAAGCGAAATCCTTTTTTTCTATTATGTCTCTATGCTGTATCCGTCAAATGCTGAAGCATTTTACAGATTTGAAGCTAAAAGCGTTTGCAGATCATTAATGCTTTATTGTCGTTCTCCTATGTATTTCTCCATCATAATAACCGCCACTCCATTTTCCTTAACATATCTTTCCTTTTCAGTAAAACCACAAGACAGATATGCTTTTCGAGCTCGAATATAATTCTCTCTGACATTTAAAGTGATAATTGACAATCCATATCTTAGAGCATTCGTCCTTATAATCTCATTGATTGCTTTACTGCCTATACCTTTGCCTCTATATGTTGGATCTGCTATGAAGATTCCAAGTTTTGCTTCCTTGTCCGTGCGATGCTTTATCTCTAACCATATGCTTCCAATATTTACCCCATCTTCATTAATATAATACCATAGCACCACATCGCAAGTTTTATCTGGATAGATCCTTGACTGATAATTATACAAATCTGTCTCTATTTCGAATTGTTTGTATTCAGATATATTGCTATCATTAATCTCTATAAGATTCATAACTAAAGTTGATATAAAATCCTCCTTATTTTAAACTGAATGCACCTATTTCAATGAAAATAATTGATTGTATATCATATAAGGCTAATTGGGATAAGACTGTTTCTCTTGTCAACAGGAAATGGCTTTTCTGCCATGCAGATGATTCCACCAGGCCCTATCTCCCTTCCGCAATTATTTAGCAGAGAAAATGATTTTACGGTCTTTATGTCAGGAGAAGCTGCTCGTTTTATCTCATATGGATGTAAAACTCCTTCGGATTCAATTATCAGATCTATTTCTTTCTGATTAGTATCCCTGTAATAATTTAGGTTTATCTCATTTTCCCCATAGTACGAATTTCTGAGCATTTCCGAAACAACATAGTTTTCCAGATAATATCCTGATGCAGCTCCATTCATTAATGTGTCTCTGGTTGTCCAGGAAGATAGATAAGCGCAAAAACCCGTATCGCAGAAGTACAATTTAGGAGTCTTCACCATCCTTTTGAGTTCATTTGAAAAAAATGGTTCAAGTAGAAATATCACTCCCATGGACTGAAGTATCCTTATCCACTCCTTAGCTGTAACTCCAGATACACCTGCGGCAGCTCCAAGATCTTTATAGTTGAGAAGTCGTCCCGAGAATGCAGCACAGGCTCTGAGAAATCTTCGGAAGCCCTCTGTGTCCTGTATGCCGTTATCGTCAACAGCATCACGCATCAGATATGATTCTATATATGAATTCCAGTATTCTCTACGAAGCTCAGGATCCAAGTGCAAGCTTTCAGGCATTCCCCCTTCCCATATTCTTGTATAAATGTCAGTAATATTGTTTGAGGGATGGTTTTTGCTTTTCTCCAATAATGTATCCCATGAATAATCTGATGTCATGTCATCAGGACTACCCGCTATTTCGCGTTGAGAAAGGCTCAGCAGTTTAAGTACACATATCCTTCCGACTAAAGAGTCCCCTGCATGCTTAATCAATCTTTTGCTTTGAGAGCCGGTAAGCCAAAATCTGCCTCTTTCATCACTTTCATCGCACATTATTTTTATTTGTTCAAAAACTGCCGGCGCTTTCTGAACCTCATCGATTAAAATAGGCGGTCTATATATCTGAAAAAATAGCTTTGGGTCTCGCTGTGCAAGATCTCTTACATCAGGGTCGTCCATTGTAACAAATGTCCTGTTAGAATCTTTTGCGAGATGCTTTAACATTGTGGATTTCCCTACCTGACGGGCTCCGGTAACCATAACAGCTTTAAAAGCTGAACTGGTTTTTAAGAACTTTCTTTCAAGCGATCTATGTATGTATTCCATTATCTGAGCCTCTTTTTAAGTTTATTATAAAGTATACTTAATTTTAACCTATTGTTTACCATGTGTCAATATGCTCTTATACTGTCTGCTTTTTGGAGAAACGTTAATTATTTCTTTCTAACGCCGATTAATAATCGTTTTCCTGTCATTCTCTCGTAAACTTCTCAAAAATCTATAATACCTGTCAACTAAATCCCAGTTTGAGCATCAAAAAAGGATCTCGCCGGTTAAAGCGAAATCCTTCTTTTTATTCTATTATGTTTCTTTTTTAATCTTATCAGACGCTAAACCGTTTTGTAGATTTCACGCTGAAATGGGTTGTAGGAGAACAACAGATTATTCCCACTCGATCGTGGCTACAGGCTTTTCAGAGATGTCCCAAAGGACTCTGTTTACTCCCGGAACCGTGGCGATGATCCTGTCTCTTATCCTGCAGAGCCTGTCAAATGTGATCTCAGGAACTGTAGCTGTTACTGCATCGACTGTGTTGATGGCTCTGATGATCACAGCCCAGCCCATGTATCTCTTTCCGTCCTTGATACCAGTCGACTTGATGTCAGGAATAACGCAGAAATACTGCCAAGGTGCCGGATCCATCCGTCCGATCTCTTCCCTGACGATGGCGTCTGCTTCACGGAGTGCCTCAAGCCTGTCTCTTGTGATGGCTCCAACGCATCTTACTCCAAGACCCGGGCCCGGGAACGGCTGACGATAGACCATGCCGTCAGGAAGTCCAAGCCGCTTTCCTACGACTCTGACTTCATCTTTGTAAAGGAACTTTACCGGCTCGACAAGCTCGAAGTTCAGATCTTCCGGAAGTCCGCCGACATTGTGGTGTGCCTTGACACCATCCGACTCAAGGATATCCGGATAGATGGTTCCCTGTCCGAGGAAGCTCACTCCCTCAAGCTTCTTTGCTTCTTCGGCAAAGACATCAATGAATTCTGCACCGATTATCTTTCTCTTTGTCTCAGGATCGTCTACTCCGGCAAGCTTGTCAAGGAACCTGTCTACAGCATCGACATATATGAGCTGAGCGTCAAACTCATCGCCGAATACTCTGCATACCTGTTCCGGTTCACCCTTCCTGAGGAGACCGTGATTGACATGGACACAGATGAGGTTCTTGCCAATTGCCTTGGAGATGAGCGCTGCACATACAGATGAATCAACGCCTCCTGAGAGGGCAAGCAGTACCTTGCCGTCCTTTACCTGCTCCTTGATGGCAGCGATCTGTTCGTCTATGAAATCCTTTGCCAACTCAGGTGTTGTAATGCGGACCATAGATTCCGGTCTAGTGTTCTCTTTTGAAATTGCCATAACATTTGCTCCTTATTATTTGTGTATTCCATAAGCCTTTTCCGAAAAATCGGGATCCGCTGTTTGAAAAATTATATAACAATTAAAAAGGCGGTGCAATAGAAACCACCGAGCCCAAGAAGGTCCAAAAACAGGATATTAAGCCTGGAAAAGCAAGGATAAGGCATATATATTGTGCAAGTCTACAACTGAAAAGGGACTTGCCGAGAGAAAAATGTAAAAAGTACAAAACATGAATATTTTATTATTTTGCAGTTGACATTATTGTGGTCAGGCTGTAATATATAGATGTAGTTAGCATATGCTAACTACAACCAGAAACAACAACCTTTGGGTTAAAGTTAACAGGAGGTGCTTCATGAGGATCATAGGTAAGCTATTCAATCTCTTTGTCGCTCTCGCAATCATTACCTTTATCCCGCTACTCGGCTGATCGATATTATTGCCGATGCAAAGTTAGCTTTGCTTCCTCCTTAAGCCTAGTCATATCAAATATCTCTCTTAATAATATATTTCAGCCTTGCGAAGAAGGACCGCTTTCGGGCGGTCTTTCTTCTATTTCCGCTTGATTGACTAAAGGAGTCGATTAGTTTAATATATTGGCATATATACAAGCTGGAGTCTTTATATGATAAATAAAAAATACCGTATAGGTTTTGTCATAATCATACTTGTCTGCATTGCCATGCTGGCCGTCGGAGCCAAGTTCGACTATATGATCACGGATAAGCTGTTTAATCCAAACAGTATTTTCGGGATCGCTCTTGAGAGCTTCTCGTCTCTGCCGATCTACCTGTTCATACCCGTCTTCGGATGCTGCATGATGCTCACCAGCAAGGATCAGATGGCCACGTTCGTTGCAGGCGTAGCAGTGATGATCGCAGGCTGTTCTGTCGAGATATATATGATATTCAGAAATCTTTACGAAAGAGATATCCTCAGGACGACCAACCCGTATATCAGCGGAGTCCTGGGAGGAGTCGCCGCTGCGGGACTGTTCTTCCTCATGAGGAAGGTTCCTAGACGCACAGTAAGAAGGATCCAGTCCATGTGTGCCTTCTCTCTGGTATATCTTATCGGATATCTGGGAAGCCACGGTGTCCTCAAGATACTGTGCGGAAGAGACAGATATGAGGACATCATCACCGGCGGCGAATATGCCTTCGCGGAGTGGTTCAAGCCCGTATTCTTCTCCTCAGGTTCATCCTTCCCTTCGGGACACGTGGGCGGAGCGATGGGAGTCCTGGTCCTTCTGCTCATCCCTTTCATCTTCAAAGGGTGCCGGAAGCTCAAGCTCCCGATATTCCTCGGATGCTATGCATATGTATTCATAGTCGCCCTCTCGAGAATGATAATGGGCAAGCACTTTCTGTCGGATACGGCAATGTCGATACTCATAATGACTGTCGGCTTCATGATAGTGTCCTATCTCTACGAGATGGTATACAGAAAATACATCATACGACAATAGACTTATACAAAGACCGGCGGGGCCTCATGCCCCGCCGTTTGTTATTTGTTTAGCCTGTCCGCTTCATGCATCCAGTCCTTCATCTCAGGATATATCCTCTTGTACAGCTCATAGATCCTTCTGTACTGCCGGTGCCTTTCGGAATCCGGCCTGTAGATCCTGTCATACCTTACCATGCTATCCACCGCTTCGGAAAGCGACGGATATATGCCCAGCATGGCTGCCGCGGCTATGGCGCAGCCCAGACATGTAGCATTTGTATCAGAAGGCACGTTGACTGTGACGTTGCTGACGTCGGCATGTATCTGCAGCCACAGAGGACTGTTGGCAGTACCTCCGGCGATGTTCAGCTCGCTGACCCGAACACCCTTTTCCCTGAACGCATCCAACATCCTTTCCGTTCCGAACGCGACCCCTTCCAGTACCGCTCTGTACATGTCCCGTCTGGTATGGGACAGGGAAAGACCGTAAAACATTCCTTTGACATTGCCGTCATAATACGGGTGCTTGTTTCCCTGGAAGTAATCCAGCATTATCAGTCCGTTCGAACCGACCGGAACATCTTCCGCCTGTCTGTCCATCTCCGCGTAGACATTAAGTCCCTTTTCAGTGAGATCCCTGCATAGTTCCCTCTTGAACCAGGACAGTATGCTGCCTGAAGAGCTCTGGGCGACATAGTCGGTATAATAGCCTCTGAACAGATTGTCCGGTCCGTTATTCGAACCTGTGGGATTAAGAAGCGGCTTCTCATTGAGAGCCATGGCAAGATTGCTGCTGCCTGCCACCATGGCTATCCTTCCCGGTCGGTTAACGCCCATTCCGAGAACGCCTATGCTGCTGTCTACTCCACCCTGTGCGATCGGAGTCCCCCGTACAAGACCGAGGAACCGGGCAGCCTTTTCTGAGACACAGCCTATCCTGTCTCCTACCCTGTAGACCGTATCCGAAGGGAACCTGTCCAGAGCATCGGATATGTCGAGCGCCTCATAGACATGCCTCGCAAAGCCGGTATTGACATTGTAGCCCCAGTTGCAGGCGGTATTAATGTTCATGCACCATTTGCCGGTGAGCATGAATGTCAGCCAGTCCTGGTATTCGCAGAATACCTGCGCGTTACGGTAATTATCGGGTTCGTTCCTCTTGAGCCACGCAAGCTTCGGGGGCATCCATTCCGCGGAATAGAACTCTCCCGTCTTGCTCAGCAGCTCGTCAGCCTCCTCCTGTGCCCTCACGTCCATCCATATGATGCACGGTCTGACCGGAGTGCCGTCCCTGCGGCAGAGGACAACGCTGGTACAGGTGGTGTCACAGCTCAACGCCGCGATCCTGTCGGCCGAGATGCCGCCCTTTTCAAGAGCGCCGCTCACTGCCTTCTTCAGCGATCTCCACCAGTCCTTCGGCTCCTGCTCTGCCCAGCCCGGGTGTACGAATTCAGTATGGTACTCCTGCCGGTCAAACGCGATCCTGTTTCCCCTGAAGTCATAGAGTCCGACTCTTATGGATCCGGTACCGCCGTCTATGCCCATAAGGACATCTCTGGTCTTATCTCCGGGCACGTGCCGCCTCCATGAATCTGACTACTCTCTCATATTCGACGAAGTTGTCGAACTTTCCGTCCTTCTTGAATGTCGTTCCGACGATCGCGCCGTCGGCAATGGCAAGCTGATCCTTTATCGTTTCCGGACGGCAGCCGGTGTTGCAGAACACATATGTGTCAGGAAGGGCTTCCTTCACTCTTGTCAGCACCTGGTTGTCTGTCGGTGCGCCTGCGGTGAGTCCGCTCACGAGGATGGCGTCAGGCTTGCAGTTGAAGTTAGTGGTCCTGGCCACTTCGGCAATGTCTCTTCCGCCGAGATAAACGGCGCTCTCAGGGTAGATGTTGTAGAGAAGCCTGCATTTATCCCGGATCCCCAGAGATGCCCTGTGCCTAACTATCGAACCGGCATCATTGTCCCAGAGGCCGAGGTCGCTGGCATAGACTCCGTTCATCACCTCTCTGACGAAGCATGCGCCTGTCGCAGCCGCCAGATCGAGACTGGCATACGGATCCCACAGCATGTTGACTCCGAAAGGCACTTTTATCTCAGGCATCAGCTGCCCTATCACTCGCGCCATGCCGGCAGTGCATTCTGTCCTGACCTTCCTCATATACGGAAGGGAGAATTCATTGGAGAACATGATGGCATCCACTCCGCCTTTCTGAAGCGCGGTCAGATCATCATATGCCTTCTGTACCACCCATTCCATGCCCTTATCCTTGTCATAGCCCGGATCTCCCGGCAGAGCCCTAACATGGCACATGGCTATGATCGGCTTTTCGGTGCCGAAGACATCCTTCGCCCAAGTCATCATATATATTTCCTCCTGTTTTCGTTCTCATTTTTCTGTGATTATACCACAGCCTTTTTTATGTTTACAACAAACGGGACAAAATGTATAATCTACTTGAATTATCAACAGTTTACAGCCGTTTTGAGGTGTTCGTATAATGGATCTTGCGCAGATTAAAAGTGTTTTGAAGGAATACATGGCCATACCGCGCCTTTGCGGTTATGAGAAGGATATGGCCTACAGACTTAAAAGTGACCTGGGCAGGTACACCGATGATGTCAGAATAGACAAGATCGGGAACTGCATCGCAACTTTCAAGGGTGCTGAAAGCGACAGTCCTGCACTAATGGTGTTTGCACATATGGACGTCATAGGCTTCGTCATAACAAGGATAGATCCCGATGGTTTCATCTTTGTCGACAGGATGGGCGGAGTGCCTGAAAAGATCCTGCCCGGAACTCCTGTCAGGGTCGGGACTGAGAACGGCACCTATGTTAACGGAATATTCGGCACTAAGGCCTACCACATCATGTCGGCTGAGGATAAGGCAAAGACTGACGGCATCTCCACTTTGTTCATAGATGTGGGTGCCTCCTGTGCTCAGGATCTCTACGATGCCGGCATTCAGGTCGGTTGCCCCGTTCTTTACGGACAGGCATTCTATGAACTCATGAATGACAGAGTCTCAGGAAGCTATATCGACGCAGCTGCCGGAATGACAAATCTGATCCAGATAGCCGAGCATCTGAAGGCAAATCCTCCAAAGACGACTGTTCACCTGGTCGGCACTGTGTGGGAAGAGTTCTCCGCAAGGGGAGCCATGATCGCCCGGAGAACGGCGAAGACCGATATGGCCATCTCCATACTCGGACCCGGAGCACGGGACACTCCAGACCAGCGAGGAAAGGTCAGCAACGTCAGGATGCATGACGGCGTCGGAGTCACCATGTTCAATTTCCACGGCAAGGGAACTCTCAACGGCAACATAATCCACAAAGGCATGTTCGAACTGCTGAAAAGAACGGCTCGGGAAAAAGGCATCAACATTCAGAGACAGGCCGCAAGAGGAGCTCTTTCCGACACCGCATATCTTGCACTTGAGGGAGAAGGGATACCTTGCATGGATCTCGGAACACCTGACAGATACAGTCATTCCACTTTGGAAGTCATCGATACCAGAGACCTGAAACAGACCGGAGATCTGCTCTGCGCTTTCATAGACAATCTCACGCCGGACTTTGACACAAACAGATACTGATTTCATAAAAGGGCAGCACTGCTGCCCTTGTGTATTATTGGAATACCGGTGCATTGTCTTGATTGACACTGCGGCGAAAAAAAAGTACAATATATTTTACTGATTACAACGCTTAACGCAAATATATATCCCCTGGAGGTGCATACCCATGAGTATGATTGCCGTATACGCTATCTCAGCACCGCTGACCGCTTTCATCTGCTGTGCCTTTATATCACTTCTGATGAAGCCTTTGAAGCTGAACGACAAGCTCAGAATGATAATAGTATACGTAGCCTTCTTCCTTCTCTGTTTCGTCATGGAAGCAGGCGGAAATGGCATCACGAATATCGACTTTGCGTCTTTTAATTCAACAAGGTTTATATTCAGAGTCGTTGCAGGCGTCTTCGTCTGTATCGGCATGTATCTGTTCTATATCCGCGACGTGCTGAGCGACAAGTATGAACGGGCACGCAAGGCAAAGGGAAAGAAATAAATGAGATTTCAGTTCATGAGACCTGCAGCCGTGGGCACCGGAGTGCCGACGGCTGTTTTTGACAATCTGAATAATGTTTCGGGCAATGATCTCAAGGTGATCCTCCGGGTCATCGCACGGGGCGAAGTGGATACGCGGAAGCTGCAGCAAGATCTCAGCCTCTCCGCGAATGCAGTGCATTCCGCCCTGCTCAGATGGGCCGACTTTGGTCTTATCAAGATGATCGATGACGGCACCGTGGAAAAGGGCGTAAAACTGACAAGTGAGGACATTTTGATGTTCTCGCAGTCACACAGCGAGATCAGCGTCCTGCTCAACCACCTGCAGGGCATATTCGGAGCTCCCCTCAACGAGAAGAACACCGTAAGGTTCGCCTCCCTCTACATTGAAGAGGGTATACCCGTTGAGGTCATACTGCTGCTTGCCACATATTTCGCACCGACCCGGAAAAGCCCTGCCTATGCCGCAAAAGTCATTGAGAGCACCTACCGCAAGGAGAAACTTGATACGCTTGAAGCTGCCGAGGCATATGTCAGGCTGATGGAGGAAAGGTCGAAGCTCATCAATACTGTGTCGGAAATATACGCGCTGGATCCCGATAAGCTGACCAGCAGCGAAAAGACGATAATCGCCGCATGGAAAGAGAAGCTTGAAATGTCCATGGACATGATCAGGGCTGCCAAAAACGCAGCAGGCGCACAGGCAAATATCCGCTACTGCAACGGCATTCTCAAGTCGTGGTCTTCAAAGGGCTACTCAAAAGTCTCAGACATCGACGAATATACCGACAACACAGGAGCCGGAAAGATCGACAGGGATTTTGAAGAGGCAAAGAAGATCATAGATAACAGAAGGATGGCAGCCATGGACAGACTGTCCTCCAGAAAGGAAGAGATCTATTCCGCTCTTCCTCAGCTGGCCGTCATCGAGGATGAGATCACGGGTCTGAATGTGGAAAGAGTCATGAAACGGCTCAAGCACGACCAGAGCCGGATAGATGAGATCGATGCACTCATCAACGAGAAGAATCGTCAGATGGACCTTCTTCTGGATTCCAGAGGCTACTCACGGGATGATCTCATCGTTCATTTCACCTGCCCTGACTGCAATGACACCGGATACGTCAACGGCAAGGCGTGCCACTGTCTTAAGGACGAGGTCAAAAGGATAAGGGACGCAAGGGCGCGGAATGCTGCCGTAAAATGATATTCACATCCTTTAAAGTTTGTGATATAATCTTTTCAAATATGGGGGTGTAGCTCAGCTGGTCAGAGCGTTTGACTCACATTCAAGAGGTCACAGGTTCGAGCCCTGCCATCCCCACCAAAAGTCGCCATTGAATGGCGGCTTTTTTCTTTTTACTTCTCCATATACAGAAACTGAGGGGTCGCCTTACGGCAGCCCCTCAGCCACATATATCGATTGTCTATGCCATCGATCAGCCGAACAGCTCTGCTGACTTCTCAGCAAATCTTGTTCCGAAGACCTTGAAGTTGTTCTCGTAGTGCTCGATGCCGTTGTGTGGCTCAACATTTCCGTTGACTGCGATAGGTCCGATGTGGATAACAGGCATGCCCTTTGAACCGCCGCCTGAGTATACCATCATGCCCCATACGAGCATATTGGTGTGGATGGACTGGATAACGAGCTCAGCTCCGCCGTGTGTGAACTGCTCCGTGGCAAAAGCACCGCCGAGCTTTCCTGCCATGCCGAGCTTTCCGCCTGTTGTCATGAGCCAGTTCCTCATATCAGGTGTCATAAGTGCTGCATAGCTTGGGCAGCCGATGACTACGCCCTTTGACTCCTTGACGAAATCTGCATCTACATCCTCAAGCTTGAATGCCTTGGCCTCAACGCCTTCAACAGCGTTCATACCTTCAGCGATCCACTCTGCGCACTTGATGGTGTTTCCGCTCTTTGAATCACAAATAACAGCTAACTTCATTTGAATGATCTCCTTTGTTTTAATTTGTGTTAATTATATCACGAAAAGTCACATATCCATACTGATATGTGACTATCTCTCATTCTTTCATCCTCTGGGCAGACATCAGGATCGCCAGTCTTGCAGCCGGGAATGTCGTGCCGCCCTGCATGTATGCAATGTACGGTTCCCTTATAGGCGCATCACAGGACAGCTCAATGGATGAGCCTGTCGTGAAGGATCCGGAGGCCATGATGATCTCGTCTCCGTAGCCGGCCATCTCACTGGGTTCGGGATATGCAAAGCTGTCAATGGCCGAATAGGCCTGAATGCCCCTGCATATCGCGATAACGTTGTCTGCGTTCTGGGCACAGATGGAGGTGATTATGTCATTCCTGTCCTCATCGTATCTCGGTTCGCATTCAAAGCCGAGCTTCTCATACAGACATGATGCATAGACGCTCCGTTTGAGAGCCGCTGCCGTCACCGTAGGCGCCATGTAAACCCCGAGGTACATCTCTCTGAGCACATCGAGGGTGCATCCGAGCTCTCTGCCCGTTCCCGGAGCTGTCAGCCTGTGGCCGCAGAGCTCGACAAGATCATGTCTCCCGGCGATGTAGCCGCCCGTAGGGGCTATTCCGCCGCCCGGGTTCTTTATCATGGAACCGAAGATGAGATCAGCACCCCACCGAAGCGGTTCCTCGGTCTGGGTGAATTCGCCGTAGCAGTTGTCCACCATGACGATTATCCCAGGATTGGCTGACCTCGCAGCATCGGATATCTTCTTTATCGTCTGCAGCGAAAGCGCCTTTCTCTTTGCGTACCCTCTCGATCTCTGGATGTAGCAGACCTTCCGGTCTTTGCACTTTTCCCTGATCCGTTCAAGATCCGGTTCGGAGCCCGGCAGAAGGTCGCACTGGTCATATATCACTCCGTAGTCCATGAGGTTGCCGTAATGGGATCCGTCGATGCCTATGACTCCGTGGAGAGTGTCATAAGGCGTGCCCGTGGCACATACCATCTTGTCCCCTGTCCTCAGCACTCCGAAAAGGGCTATGGCTATGGTATGCGTGCCTGAAGTGAAATTGTATCTGCAGAGAGCATCCTCAGCTCCTACTATAGTGGCAAAAAGCCTGTCCAGACCGTCCCTGCCCTTGTCATCAGTTCCGTATCCTGTGGTGCCCACCAGATGCTGGGCTGAAATGCCGTTATCTATGAAAGCCTTGAGCACCTTGACCTGGTTATAGTCCCGGAGCTTATCGATTTTCCTGAAATAAGGCTCACATTCCTCCATGACCTGAGCATCCAGTTCCCTGAATTCAGGCTTCACATCAAACAGATCCGTTATGTTCATTCTGTTATTTCTCCTCACACTGTATATCTGTACACCGAGCCGGTCCTTTCAAATCCCAGTTTCCCGTAATAGCTTTTCATGTCTTCCTCGCAGCAAAGGAATATATCCCCTGCATCCCGTAGATTAACAGCCTCTTCGATCACGGCTGATGCAAGTCCCCTGCCTCTGTGCTCCGGTGCCGTGAATACTGCGGATATATATGATATGTCACCAAAATGACTCATCATACATCCGGAGCGGATATCACCGTTTTCGTCTCGAATGTATATGACATCCATCATTCCCCGTCTTACCCTTCTAACAAGAAACGGATACAGGAATCCCATATCCGTTTCAGGGTAATTAACATGCATGAACTGCGCAAACGCAAAAATGTCCTCACTCACTCTGACGGGATACTTTCTGCATCCTTTATCCTGGAAGCGGCACTTCTTCATGAGATGAAGTTCTTTCATCTCGGCGGCTGTAGAAAACTCTGCTTCGCTCTCTATATGCCTGACCCCTAGAAATGACGCGAACGCAAAGACTTCCTCCAGATCGCTGCCGTCTCCCGTATAGGAAAGGGTCCTTCCCTGGATCATCATTATGCCTGAAGTGCTCCTGTAGAAAGACTGACTGCCGTCATATAGCGAGAATTCGCCGAGTATCCTTTTGCCGAGATACTGTGTGCTGACCGAGATCAGAATGTCCCGTCCGCGTTCCAGCTGAACGATCATAGCTCTTTGACGAGTCTCTTGAAGTGGCGGCCTCTCTCTTCGAAGTTGGGATAAAGGTCAAAGCTGGCAGATGCCGGAGACAGCGACACGATGTCTCCTTCCGAGGTGTTCTCGTACATCAGCCTTACGGCCTCCTCCATGTTCTCTGCATGAAGTATCCTGATGCCGCTCTTCTCAAAGTCAGGATGCTCCCTGACTACCTTCTCGATCTTCGGTCCGGTCTGACCCATGACCACCAGGAGCTTGACATGCTCGATGATCGGCTGTGCCAGAGGCTCATAAGGTATCTTCTTGTCATAGCCGCCGGCTATGATGCATATCTTCTGAGGGAAGCTGAGAAGGCCCGCGATGGTCCTTGTTGGGCTCGATGCGATGGAATCATTGAACCACTGCACTCCGTTGAGTGTCCTTACCGGCTCGATCCTGTGCTCGACTCCGGTAAACTCCCTGGCTATCTTTGCCATGACATCGAACGATACGTCTCCGTTTACCGCGCAGAAGGCTGCAAGGAGGTTCTCGAGGTTGTGCTTTCCTCTCAATGCGACTTCATCCTCATGGACAATCCTCGCTCCTCCGACGCACAGATAGCCCTCCCGGTCAAGGTAACCGTTTCCGTCTCCGAAGGAGAGATCCGTGAGCCTTGAGAAATAGTAGCCCTTGCCCTTGACGTCATCCATCATGTCATGCGACACCTTGTTCTCATATCCGAGGACAGCCTTTCCGTCCTTGGTCTGGTAAAGGAGGATGTTCCTCTTGGCGTCGATGTATTCCTGCATGTCCTTATGGTGATCAAGATGGTTCGGAGTGACGTTCGTAACGACCGCGACATCCGGTGACTGTCTCATGCTGATAAGCTGGAACGATGACAGTTCGACCACCGCCACATCGTCTTCCTTCACTTCCATTGCGATCGGAAGCAGGGCCCTTCCTATGTTTCCGCCGAGATGGACAGTGCGTCCCTCCGCCTTGAGCATCTCGCTTATGAGAGTGGTCGTCGTGGTCTTTCCGTCAGAGCCTGTCACGGCATATATCTTGCACGGGCATACCGAGAAGAACAGCTCCATCTCGCTGGTCACCATCGTTCCCTTCTCAAGTTCCCGCTGAAGCCGAGGAGTATAGAATTCAAAGCCCGGTGTCCTCATGATCATATCCTGATCCTTGAGACCTTCGAGATAGTCGTCTCCCAATGAGAGCCTGATGCCGAGTTCTTTCAATTCTTCGGCATAATCCCCGAACTTGTCCAGTGTCTTCCTGTCGCACAGCGTGACGACGGCTCCGTACTCGCTGAACATCCTTATAAGCGTCTTATGGCTCACGCCTGCACCGATGAAGGCGACTCTCTTTCCCTTCAGTCCCTCATAGAATTCTGTAGCCTTACTCATGATGACAATACCTCCGGTCCTCTGATGATAGCTTTTTATTCATTTAATTATATATTCAAATTAATACATATTCAATAATCCCTATTTGAAAAATCATGTTAATGACTCCTCTTTTATTCATGTAATTTATTGTATTGTAAAAAAAGCTATGATACAATCAAACAGTGGATTGCCGCCTCGACCTTGCGTCAGTCCATCAAAAAATAATAAAACAGGAGGTAATTACTATGAAGGTTGAATTTGACAGCATCTTTGGCGCAAAAGTCTTTAACGAGTCCGTTATGAAGGAGCGTCTGAGCAATAATGCCTACGAGCATCTCAGAAGAGTAAGAGACGAAGCCGAGATAGTCGATCTCAAGTACATGGATGAGATCGCCGAAGCCATCAAAGAGTGGGCCTTGGAGCAGGGCGCAACGCATTTCCTGCACTGGCATTCACCGCTCACCGGCACTAACGCTGGCAGACATGACTCGTTCCTCGACGGAACAGACAAGGAAGGTAAGCCGATAGTTAATTTCTCCGGCAAACAGCTTGTAAAGGCTGAGAGCGACGGCTCCAGCTTTCCTTCCGGAGGACTTCGTTCCACGTTCGAAGCCCGCGGATATACAATATGGGATACAACCAGTCCCTGCTTCGTAATGGGCACGACTCTGTATGTCCCTACTGCCTTCACCGCCTTTACAGGTGAGGCCCTTGACTACAAAACACCTCTCCTCAGATCCAGCCAGCAGCTCAACAAGCAGGCCGTCAGGCTCTTCAAGGCACTCGGCTTTGAAGACGTCACATATGTCAAGCCGACGCTCGGTGCCGAGCAGGAGTACTTTCTCGTTGACAAGGAGCTCTTTGACAAGCGTCAGGACCTCAGGATCACGGGAAGGACCATCTTCGGAGCACAGCCTGCAAAGGGTCAGGAGCTCTCTGACCACTACTACGGAGCAACTCCGGAAAGAGTGAGGGAGTTCATGAGAGACGTGGACGACCAGCTGTGGCAGCTGGGCGTATCCGCCAAGACAGAACACAATGAGGTCGCACCGGGCCAGTTCGAGCTCGCCTGCGTCTACACCTACGCCAACATTGCGGCCGACCAGAACCAGATCGTCATGGACGTGATGAAGAGGACAGCGCTCAGGCACGGCTTCGTATGCCTGCTTTACGAAAAGCCTTTCCTCAGGATCAACGGTTCCGGAAAGCACAACAACTATTCTCTGGTCACCAGCACCGGAGAGAACCTGCTCTTACCCGGCAAGGAACCGGAAAAGAACATAAAGTTCCTCATCACTCTCGCAGCCTTCATAAAAGGTGTGGATGAGCATGCGGATCTCCTGAGATTGTCAGTCACAACGGCAGGAAACGACTTCCGTCTCGGAGAAAAAGAGGCTCCTCCGGCAATAGTCTCCATGTATCTGGGATCCCGGCTCGAGAGCGTTCTCGAGGCGGCAGCCGAAGGCCACATCAGCGAGCACGAGAAGGTGACGCATGACATACTTCTCGGAAGCAAGTCCCTGCCTCTTCTCACAGTGGACGAAGGAGACAGAAACAGGACGGCTCCGTTTGCCTTCACCGGAACGAAGTTTGAGTTCAGGATGGTCGGTTCCTCGCAGCCACTGGGCTTCGTCAACACCGTCATCAACTCAATAGTCTCCTCAAACTTCCGCGAGTTTGCAAAGGAGATCGAGGCAAGCGAAAATAAGATAAGCAAAGCCTATGAAATAGTCACCAGAACATATGTCCAGCACAAGAGGATCCTGTTCAGCGGCAACGCCTATTCAAACGAGTGGGTAGAAGAAGCTGCCAGAAGAGGTCTGCCTAACCTCGACTGCACGGTAAAGGCCATCCCTGTCTTCATAAAGCCCGAGAACATCGAGTTCCTGCAGAAGACAAAGGCTCTCACCGAAGATGAGATCTACTCAAGATATCAGGTCATGTATCAGCAGTATATCTCCCGGATAGACATCGAGCTCAATGTCGCGGAGGAGATGGTGAGGATGCAGATCCTCCCTGCAGCCTTCGAGTATATCGGAGATCTTGGAAAGTATAACTACTTCGCCAGTAGCGCTGGTTATCTGTCAAAGGCTTCGATGGATACACAGAAAGATATCGCAAAACTTGCAGATCGCATACGGGAGCTTCTTGACGAAATGGTAGAGATGCACAAGGACGCTGTATCCCAGCCTACCATCGAAGTTCAGGCAGACAGCCTGTACCGGGCTCAGAAGAAAGGGCTCTCGGCTCTCAGAGCGGCAGTCGATGAGCTCGAGACAAGGATGCCTAAGAACAGATGGCCTATGCCGACATACGAGGACCTCTGGTTCCAGCTCTGATAACAGACAACGGGGAGACGCTCGGACGGGCGTCTCCTTTTCGTTTGCTTTAATACATTTTTAAATGATTAAGCCTGAGATATATGGTATACTTTAAATACCGTACAACGGAAAAACATCATGGAGGTGACTGCGTTGAAGAAAGCTATCGCATTGATGCTGACTGTGCTTATCTTTCTGTCGGGATGCTCGTCATCAGGCTCGATATCAACATTCACTGCCGGAGTAGCAGTCATGCCTTCAAACTTCGATCCCCGGATAGCCACGCAGGAGCAGGACATCCTGGTTATAACCAATATCTATGACGGCCTGTTCGAAAAAAGAGACGGGGCGATCGAAAAGAACATGGTCACTGACTACAGCGTGTCTTCCGACGGAAGGACA